>Ga0310811_10000312_pt1 | contig 67499 bp, 63 predicted proteins | sample YCmetagenome_FD_207642 | JGI IMG/M metagenome (GOLD analysis project Ga0310811, IMG submission 207642) | Soil microbial communities from experimental microcosm in Duke University, North Carolina, United States - YC | ecosystem: Engineered > Artificial ecosystem > Soil microcosm > Unclassified ... | reverse complement strand
TCCACCTCTTCCTCAAGGAATGCGAGTGGAGGTTCAACGATGGCTCTCCCGCCCAGCTCTTGAAGCAGCTCAAGCGCTGGGTCAGAAAGAATTCAACCTAACATCTGGGACAGCCCCAAAACTTTTGCTTTTTTGGGCCCGTGCCAGCGGCACTTGTGCGGCCTAAGTTTTGGGGTCTGGGGCCTTTCGGCCCCAGCGGGTCCAGGGCGGAGCCCTGGCCTTAGCTTTCCTTCGCGAAATTCGCTAATAGGCAGGCATGACGTACGACGTGATCATCATTGGCGGCGGCCATGCCGGCTGCGAGGCGGCGGCTTCGTCCGCCCGGTTCGGCGCGCGCACGCTGCTTGTCACCCACCGGGCGGACCGGCTGGGGGAGATGTCGTGCAACCCGGCGATCGGCGGCATCGGCAAGGGGCATCTGGTGCGCGAGATCGACGCGCTGGATGGGCTGATGGGCAAGGCCGCCGATGCGGCCTGCATTCATTTCAAGCTGCTGAATCGCGGCAAGGGGCCGGCGGTGCGCGGGCCGCGCGCGCAGGCGGACCGCAAACTCTATCGCCAGGCGATGCAGGCGCTGCTGGCGGCGCAGCCGAACCTGACCGTGCTGGAGGGCGAGGCGGCGGGGCTGCGGCGCGACGCTTCGGGGCATTTGAGCGGGGTGGTGCTGGCCGACGGGCGGGAGATTTCCTGTGCCGCCGCGGTGCTCACCACCGGCACCTTTTTGCGCGGCGTGCTGCATTTCGGCACCGAGATGCAGGCGGGCGGGCGGATCGGCGATGCGGCTTCGGTGAGCCTGGCCGAGGATTTGCGCCGGCTGGAGCTGCCGCTGGGCCGGCTGAAGACCGGCACGCCGGCGCGGCTGGACGGCAAGACCATCGATCGGGCAGGCCTTGCGGAAGATAAAGGCGAAAACCCGCCGGGGTTTTTCTCAGCCCTGACCACCAAGGTCGCCAATCCCCAGGTCTCCTGCTTCATCACCGGCACGACCGAGCGGACGCACGAGATCATCCGCGCCAATATTCATAAATCCGCCGTCTATGGCGGCAACATCGCCGGGCGCGGGCCGCGTTATTGCCCGTCCATCGAGGATAAGGTGGTGCGGTTCGCGGAAAAGCCGGGGCACCAGATTTTCCTCGAGCCGGAAGGGCTGGACGACGACACGGTCTATCCGAACGGCATTTCCACCTCGCTGCCGGCGGATGTTCAGCAATTGCTGGTCCATTCCATCCCCGGCCTGGAACGCGCGGTGATCCTGCGGCCCGGCTACGCGGTGGAATATGACTATGTGGACCCGCGCGCGCTGGGCCACGACCTTCGGTTGAAGAAACTGCCGGGCCTATATCTGGCCGGGCAGATCAACGGCACCACCGGCTATGAAGAGGCGGCGGCGCAAGGGCTGATGGCCGGGCTGAACGCGGCACGGGCGGCCGGCGGTGGGGATGCGGCCAAACTCGGCCGCGCCGATGCTTATATCGGCGTGCTGATCGACGATCTGGTGACGCAGGGCGTGACCGAGCCGTACCGCATGTTCACCTCCCGCGCGGAATACCGGCTGAAGCTGCGCTCGGACAATGCCGAATTGCGGCTGACCCCGCTCGGGCTGGGCTGGGGCATCGTCGGGCCGGAACGCGAGGCCGCCTTTGCCGCACTGGAGGCGGAAATCGCGGCGATGGGCGGCAAACCTCAGGGCGAGAGCCGCGCGGCGGAGATCCTGCGGGCGGATCTGCATTATGCCGGCTATCTCAACCGCCAGGATACGGAAATCCGCGCCCGCGAGCGCGACGAAGCGGTGCTGATCACTGAGGGTTTTGACTACGCAACGGTCGGCGGTCTGTCCGCCGAATTGCGCGAGAAGCTGGAACGCGTGCGGCCGGAAAGCCTGGGCGCGGCAGGGCGCATCGAAGGCATGACGCCAGCGGCGCTGGGGGCGATTTTTGGGGCGTTGAAGCGCCGGCGGGCAGCGTAGAAAGGTAGAAAGGAAGTGCTACTTTTTGTGAACAAAAAGTAGCAAAAAAACTTTTTTATGCTGGGCCAGGGGCTTTGTCAGCGACAACGCCTATGGCCCAGCATAAACAAAAGTTTTTGGTGCCGCTTTTTTCAAAAAGCGGCCTCTTTCTTTTCTTGTCTGTCCTGCGCTACCCAGCGCCGCATGGAAACAGCACGTCTGCAAAGCTTCGCCGCTTTGGTCGAAAAATGGTCGGCGAAGATCAATCTCGTCAGCCGTCATGATCTGCCGCATCTGTGGGCGCGGCATGTCGAGGATTCGCTGTTGCTGCTGCCGCACATTCCGGCCGGGATCACGCGGGCGATCGATCTCGGCTCCGGCGCCGGGTTTCCGGGGATGATTCTGGCGATAGAGACGGGGATCGAGTTCACGTTGATCGAATCCGACACGCGCAAGGCGGCGTTTCTGATGGAGGCGGCGCGCGAGACCGGTGCGAAGGTGAAAGTGCTGAACACGCGCATCGAGACCGCCAAGACCGAGCCGGCGCCGTTGGTGACGGCGCGCGCGCTCGCGCCCTTGGATAGATTGCTGGGCCTGGCTGTGCCGCATCTGGCGCCCGACGGTGTGTGCCTGTTTCCCAAAGGCCGAACGGCAGAAGCTGAATTGACGGCGGCGCGGACGCTCTGGCACATGGAGGTTGAACGTTTGTCGCTGCAGGCTGACGATGCGTGTATCCTGAAAGTGAGCCAGATCCGTCATGTCGGAAGCTAAAAAACGCCCGCGGATCATTGCCGTGGCCAATCAGAAAGGCGGTGTCGGCAAAACCACGACCGCCATCAATCTGGCTTGCGCGTTGGCGGTGAGCGGGCAAAAAGTGCTGCTGGTGGATATCGATCCGCAGGGCAATGCCAGCACCGGGCTCGGAATCGCGGCAGGGGCACGCAAAACCGGTACTTACGGGCTGTTTGCCGGCGAGGCGGCGCTGCCGGAGCTGGTGATGCCGACCGGCATCGAGAATCTGTCGCTGGTGCCGGCGGTGGCGGATCTGATCGGCGCGGACATCGAATTCGGCCAGGAGGAACGGCGGGAGTTTCTGCTGCGCGACGCGCTGCTCCCGCATTGTGAGGCGGATACGGTGTTCATCGATTGCCCGCCGGGGTTGGGACTGCTCACGCTGAACGGGCTGGTGGCGGCCGATGCGGTGCTGGTGCCGTTGCAGGCGGAGTTTTTCGCACTCGAAGGCATTTCCCAGCTGATGCGCACCATCGACGCGGTGAAGCGCGGTCTGAATCCGGCGCTGGAGATCGAGGGCATCGTGCTGACGATGACGGACAAACGCAATAATTTGTCGGAACAGGTGAGCGCCGATGTGCGCGGTCATTTTGGCGCGAAAGTTTATAACACGGCGATCCCTCGCAACATTCGCATCACCGAGGCGCCGAGCCATGGCGTGCCGGTGCTGCTGTATGATTTCCGCTCGGCGGGGGCACAGGCTTATCTGGCCTTGGCGGCGGAGTTTTTGAAGCGCGCGCGGGCGCGGAAGGTGGCGGCATGAGCGGACGGACGGAAAACAGGCGGCTCGGCCGCGGCTTGGCGGCGCTGCTGGGCGATGCGGCGACGCCGCAAAGCGTGAGCGCGCCGGGCGTGCAGGTGCTGCCGGTGGATGTGCTGGAGCCAAGCCCGTTCCAGCCGCGCATGGAAATGGACGAGACGGCGTTGGCCGAGTTGGCGGAATCGATCCGCCAGCGGGGCATCCTCCAGCCGCTGCTGGTGCGTCCGAACCCGGACAAAGCGGGGCACTACCAGATCATCGCCGGGGAACGGCGCTGGCGGGCGGCGCAACGCGCGCGGCTGCACGAGGTGCCGGTGCTGCTGCGCGAGCTGAGCAATGCCGATGCCATGGCGGCCGGGCTGGTGGAGAATCTGCAGCGCGAAGACCTCAACGCGGTGGAAGAAGCGGAAGGCTACAAGCGGCTTGTCGAAGAATTCAGCATGACGCAGGAAGGGTTGGGCGAGGCGCTCGGCAAGTCCCGCGCGCATATCGGCAACGCCATGCGCATGTTGAAACTGCCGAAACCGGTGCTGGACATGGTCCGGGACGGGCGCTTGAGCTTCGGCCATGCCAGGGCGCTGCTGACGCTGGACGATCCGGTGCAGGCGGCGCAGGAAATCGCGAAAAAGCATCTTTCCGTGCGCCAGACCGAGGAATTGGTGGCGCGGCAAGGGCGCGGTGGGAAGGAAGTCAGGCCGAAGGAGAAGGGCTCGGACGGCGAGATCGAGGCGCTGGCGAAGACTCTGAGCGAGAAGCTCGGGGTGCGGGTGCAGATCAAGTTCAATGGCAAAGGCGGGGCAATGATTTTGCATTACGCCGATCTCGACCAGATGGATTCGCTGCTGGCGCTGTTGAACGGATAGGAAAGAAAGCAGGCGCTTTTTGAAAAAAGCGCCGCAAAAACTTTTTTTATGCTGGGCCGGGGGCGTTGGCGCCGGTACAGTCTCAGGCCCGGCATAATCAAAACAGGATGCTCCACGTGGAGCATCCGCGCCGCCCGCCGGACCACCGCGCTCCACGTGGAGCGTTACCAGACTCCCGGGATCAGGCGGAACCTCACCCGCGCGGCGTAGCGCTCATAGTCCGGAAAGGCCATACGCAGCATGTCTTCCTCGCGGCCGATCCGCCACGCCAAGGCGGCCGTGCCGAGCGGCAGCATGAGCAGGCCCCACCAGGAGCCGAGCAGCAGCGGGACGCCGAGGAAATAGAAGAGCGCGCCGGCGTAAAGCGGGTGGCGCACCACCGCGTAAGGACCGTTGGTGATGAGATGCTGCGCCCGTTGCGCCTGAAGGCGCAATTCCGGGGCGGCAAAACTGTTATAGGCGAAGGCAGCTACTGAAATGCCCATGCACAGCGCGATCAAAACCGCGCCCAGCCACCCCAAAGCGGCCGGCATATGCGACCAGGCGAAGCGGCGCGCATCGCAGCCCATCAGCACCAGCCAGGCGAAATAGCTGGGCAGCGCGGCGGGCAGCAGCGCGCGGTCCGGCGCGGCGCCGCTGCGCAGCCGGACGAACAGCCGGCTTTTCAGCAAATCCGGGTCATAAACCGCCAGCCAGGCGCCGATGCCATAGGAGAAAACGGCAATTTCCCAGAAAAACGCCCAGCCGCGCGGCCAATGCAGCGTGCCGGCGCCGGCAAACAGCGCCACGGCGAAAATGCCGAGCCAGAGGCTGGTGATGACGAACATCTGGCGGAACATGCGGCAGATCATACGCCAACCGCACAGCGCAGAAAGTGGCCGCTTTTTGAAAAAAAGCGGCGCAAAAACTTTTATTGTGCTGGGCCATGGGCTGCGTCGCCGACAACGCCCATGGCCCAGCATAACAAAGTTTTTTTGCTACTTTTTGTTCACAAAAAGTAGCGCTTCCTTGCCTTGCCTACCCACGCCGTGCCGCGTTGCGGGCGCGGCTGGCGAGCCCCAGCATGGTCTGGCGGCAATAGGCCTGGTCCGGAACGTGCGTCTGTTTGCAGGCGGTCTCCGCGGTCAGGGCGGCGCGGATCGCCTCGGTGAGCGCCGGGACGGACCAGGTGGCAAGGGCCTGCGTCACCAATTTCTGGCGCTTGAAGAAGACCGGCGGGCGCATGCCGCCCATGGCCTCGGCGGCTGATGCCCCCTCGGCGATGGCGCCGGCGGCCACGCGCAGCCGGGCCAGTTCGCTCAGCAGCATGCGCAGGATGCCGACCGGGGAGACGCCTTCGTCATAGGCCAAAGTGAGCGCGCGGTCGACCGTGGCCGGGTCGCCGCCGAGAGTCGCGTCCACTGCCTCCTGCACCGAGCCGTCGCCGCCATCGGCGAGCGCGGCGGACACATCCGCCAGGGTCAAGCGCGGCTCGTTGCCGGCATAAAGCGCCAGAAGCTCCACCGCCTGACGCAGCGGGCCTTCCTCGCCGGCGATGTTGTCCGCGACCCAGGCGGCGGCATCGGCGTCGATGGCGATGTTGTGCGCCCGCAGGCGCGCGGTCACTGCCTGGGGCAGGCGCGTGCTGTCGATGGCGTAGCAGGCGATGGCGGCGGCGGCGGTGGATTTCTCGCAGGCTGCGCGCAGCTTCGATTTGCCGGTGAGCTCGCCCGCTTCCAGAATCACCAGCGCCTCCGGCGGGTTTTTGGCGAGCGTTTCAACCGCCTTGACCAGCGTCTCCTGCGCCTCGCGCACCCGCACCACGCGGCGGCCGCCGGTCAGCGCGGCGGCGGTGGCCTCGCCCAGCAGGGTTTGCCCATCGGGGCTGTGCAATTCGGCGAAACGGAACGGGTCGTGCATCGCGCCCTCGACCGACCGCGCCAAAGCGAGCCCGCGTTCCGCCACCAGCCCGGCATCCGGGCCGAACAGCAGGATGATCGGTGAAGAAGGCGACTTTAGAAACCCGTCGATCCGCCCGGCTTCGATCTTCATGCCGTCTCCTGAAGGAAGTTTAGTAAGAAAGAGGCCGCTTTTTGAAAAAAGCGGCGCAAAAACTTTCGTTTATGCTGGGCCTGAGACGTTGAAACAGCACGGACCAAACTGACAAAAAACTACTTTTTGTTCACAAAAAGTAGCCTTGCTGTTCTAAGAATTCGGATGGGTCTTGAAGTAAGCCGCGACCTGGGCGGTGATCTGCGCCGCCAGCTGGTTGGCGACCTGCTGCTGGACCGTGGTGGTTTCCAGCTGCAGCGCGAAATATTGCTCGTTGATGACGTTTAGCGCGTCCTGGGTGGTGACGGTGCCTTGCGCCAGCGGGCGGCCGGGTGCGCCGACCGGGGTCAGGGCCCAATGGGCGGTGCCGCTGAAGCGCTCGCGGGTGTAGGAGCTGTCCTGCTGTTCGGCAACGTTGGCGGCGCCAAGCCCATAGCTCACCGCCAGGCTGTAGATCTGCTCGGTTGGCGCGCCGTCGGCATGCAGTTGGGTTTCCAGGGCCAGGCGCAGCATCTGCCCGGTGCGCTCGGGGATATTCTGCACCTGGATCGTGTCGAGCTTGGCCGCGACGGTGCTATCGCCGCTCTGGCCGTAGAGCGGCGTGAAGCCGCACCCGCCGAGCGGCAGAAGGAGCAGAAGCGGTTTAAGCCTTGACCACAAAGTTCACGATCCTATCCGGCACATGGATGCGCTTCACAATGGTCACACCTTGCAGCGATGTCGAGACCGCCGCGGCGGCAAGGGCGATATTGGCCTCGGAATCGTTGCCGGCGGGCACAATGATGGTGCCGCGCAGCTTGCCGTTCACCTGCACGGCGAGCGTGACCTCGTCGACCTCCAGCAGCGCCTTGTCCGCCACCGGCCAGGATCTTTGCGCTACCAGCCCCGCGCCGGGATGGAGTCTGGCGAAAATCTCCTCGCCCAGATGCGGCATCATCGGCGCGACCAGGTGCGCGAGCGTGTCCATCGCCTCGAAGCGCGCCCAGAGCAGCGCTTCGTCCGCCGGCGTGGGGCCGGCCAGGGCGCCGGCGAGCTCATAGATGCGGGCGACGGCGACGTTGAAGGCGAACGTGTCGAGCGCCTCGGTCACCGCGGCGATGGCGCGGTGGGTGAGCTGGCGCAGCTTTTTGGCCTCGCCGGTGAAAGAAGCGGGTGCGGCGACGCGCGGCGCGGCGGCGATCACCCCGGCCAGCCGGTGCACGCGCTGCACAAAGCGGAACGCGCCTTGCGCGCCGGTCTCGGTCCATTCCACGTCGCGTTCCGGCGGGTTGTCGGAGAGCACGAACCAGCGCGCGGTATCGGCGCCGAAACGGTCGATGATCACGCCCGGATCTACCGTATTGCGCTTGGATTTCGACATTTTCTCGATGCGGCCGACGGTTACCGGCAGGCCGGTGGTCACATGCGTGGCGCTGCCGTCGGCGTCCTTCTGCACCTCTTCCGGGTACAGCCAGTTGCCTTCGGAATCCTTGTAGGATTCGTGGGTGACCATGCCTTGGGTGAACAGCCCGGCGAAAGGCTCCGTGACGTTCACATGGCCGGTCTTCTGCATCGCCTTGGTGAAGAAGCGGGCATAGAGCAAATGCAGGATCGCATGCTCGATGCCGCCGACATATTGGTCGACCGGCAGCCAGTGGTTGACCGCGGCAAGATCGGTCGGTGTTTGCGCATGCGGGGCGCAGAACCGGGCGAAATACCAGGAACTGTCGATGAACGTGTCGAACGTGTCGGTCTCGCGCGTGGCCGGCTTGCCGCAGGCGGGGCAGGCCACATGCTTCCAGGTCGGGTGATGGTCCAGCGGGTTGCCGGGGCGGTCGAAGGTCACGTCCTGGGGCAGCGTCACCGGCAGCTGGTCGGCCGGCACCGGCTGCGCGCCGCAATCCTCGCAGTGAATCACCGGGATCGGGCAGCCCCAATAACGCTGGCGGGAAATGCCCCAGTCGCGCAGGCGCCAGTTCACCACCGCTTTGCCGACGCCCATTTCCACCAGCCGGGCGATGGCGGCGGATTTCGCTTGCCTGGTCGCCAGCCCGTTGAGGAAGCCCGAGTTGACGATCACGCCGTCGCCATCGAACGCCTTGTCCTCGAGGGCGAAATCCGGCCCGGCATCCTTGGGCGCGACGACGATGGGAATGGGCAGCCCGTATTTGCGGGCGAACTCGAAGTCGCGCTGGTCGCCGCAGGGGCAGCCGAAAATCGCGCCGGTGCCGTATTCCATCAGCACGAAATTGGCGATCCACACCGGGAAGGCCTGGCCGTTGAACGGGTTGACCACGGAAACCCCGGTGAAGACCCCTTCCTTCTCGGCGGATTCGATCGCCGCTTCCGAGGTGCCGTGCGCGGCGCAGGCGCGGATGAAGGCGGCGGCCTCCTCGTTGTGCACCGCGACTGCCTGGGCGAGCGGGTGTTCCGGGGCGATGGCGAGGAACGACATGCCGAACAGCGTGTCCGGCCGCGTGGTGTACACGGTGACGCCATCCAGCCCGTCGACCGGCGCGGTCAGCGTAAAGGTGACTTCCGCGCCTTCCGAGCGGCCGATCCAGTTTTCCTGCATCAGTTTCACGCGCTCGGGCCAGCGCGGAAGGTCTTGCAGCCCGGCCAGAAGTTCCGGGGCGAAATCCGTGATTTTCAGGAACCATTGGGCGAGGAATTTCTTTTCGACCAGGGCACCGGAGAGCCAGCCGCGCCCGTCGATCACCTGCTCGTTGGCGAGCACGGTGTTGTCCACCGGGTCCCAGTTCACCGCGGAGGCGCGGCGCTCGACCAGCCCGGCCTTCCAGAAATCCAGGAAGATTTTCTGCTGCTGGCCGTAATATTCGGGATCGCAGGTGGCGAATTCTCGGGCCCAGTCGAGCGACAGGCCCATGCGCTTCAATTCGGCGCGCATCGCCGCGATGTTGGCATAGGTCCAGCTCGCGGGGTCAGTCTTGCGCTGGCGGGCGGCGTTTTCCGCCGGCAGGCCGAACGCGTCCCAGCCCATGGGATGCAGCACGTCGAAGCCCGTGGCCCGCTTATAGCGCGCCACCACGTCGCCCAGCGTGTAGTTGCGCACATGCCCCATATGGATTTTCCCCGAAGGGTACGGGAACATTTCAAGAACATAGTATTTCGGCCGGCCCGAATTCGGGACGTCCTCAGCCTTGAAACAGGCGGCTTGCTCCCACGCGGCCTGCCAATGCGGCTCGGCGGCGGCGAAATCGTAGCGGGCGTTATCTGCAGTGTCGGACATTGTTGCGTGTTTAATGAAGCCGCCGCGCGACGCCAAGGGCCCGGGGCGGCATGGCTGGGTTCGGAGCGCCAAGGCCGGTCCGAAGGTCCGCAATAGAAGGGGCCGCTTGATTTGCTTTCCCTATCCGTACAGTACTACCCAGACTCGGCCTTAGAAATAATTTCAGAAGGCTTATGACGCCGATGCCCGAACCGTCCATCGCCATCCTTTTGCCGTGCCATAATGAGGCGGTCACCATCGGGCAGGTGGTGCGCGCCTTCCGCGCCGCCCTGCCGCGCGCTGCCATCTATGTCTACGACAATAACTCGCGCGACCATACGGCCGAGATCGCACGCGCGGCCGGAGCGGTCGTCCGCAGCGAGATTTTGCAGGGCAAGGGCAGGGTGATGCGGCGGATGTTTCGCGACATTCAGGCCGATCTCTACGTGATCGCCGATGGCGACGACACGTATGACGCCGCGCTGGCGCCGGCGATGATCGCCCTGGCGCGCAGCGGGCCTTACGACCTCATCAATTGCGTCCGGCGGGACAGCGACGACGCGGCCTATCGCGGCGGGCACCGGCTCGGCAACCGGCTTCTTACCGGCGCGGTGCGGCTGATCTTCGGCGACCGCGTGGAGGATATGCTCTCGGGCTACAAGGTGCTCTCCCGCCGCTTCGTCAAATCCTTCCCCGTACTCTCGAACGGCTTCGATATCGAAACGGAACTCACCATTCACGCGCTCGAACTGGCGATGCCGGTGGCGCATTTGGGGGGCGAATATCGCGCGCGCCCGGCGGGCTCGGAGAGCAAGTTGCGAACCTACCGCGACGGTTTCCGCATCCTGGGCATGATCATCCGCCTGCTGCGGAGCGAGCGCCCTTTGGCCTTTTTCAGCACGCTCGCGCTGGTCGCCTTTGCATGCGCCGGGGTGCTGATCGAGCCGGTGATCAGAACTTATGCGGCGACCGGCCTCGTGCCGCGCCTGCCAACCGCCGTGCTGGCCACCGGCATCGTGATCGCCGGCGCGCTGAGTTTGACCACGGGTATCATCCTCGATACCGTGACGCGCGGCCGGCGGGAGATGCGGCTGCTCGCCTATCTGCAGCACGAAGCGCCGTCCGTCGCAGATATCGGTTCTGCGAGCCACCAGGCACGAAGTCTGCAGACAGCTTTGTAATCCTTGTTACGATCTCGGCTTCATTGCCAAACGCCGTAGCCTGCCCGGATACGAGATTGCCTGAGAACCACGTCACCTTTCGGGCCGTTAGCCCTGCTGTCGCTCAACCCGGAGACTTAGATGCTCCATTACACGATAGGAATATCGCGGCGCGCCATGCTGGCGTCCCTCTATCTCAGGGCGGCCATAACGCGGAGAAACTTTTGTCTGGCGGTCGCCTTCGCAGTCTACGGCCTGTGCGCGGTCGCCTTTCTGGCGATCAATATGCCGCCGTTTCAAAACCCCGATGAACCAGCTCACGCGTTGCGGGCGGACCAGATCAGCGAGGGCGGGCTTGTTGCGCAGCGCGTTACATCCGCGGGCCAGGCTTATGCGGGCGGCATGGCCGATCCGGCGATCGTCCAGGCCTTTGCGCCATACGATTCGTTGCGGTTTCATCCGGACATCAAGGTCACCCGCAACGATGGGCTGCCGATCGTGTCCTGGTCTGACAGACGGTCATTCGAGGCGTTCCCCAATACCGCCCTTTACCCGCCGCAATTCTATCTCCCGGCGGCCGCGGCGATATGGATCGGTCGGATTTCCGGCCTGGCTGTCACCCACACCCTGACATTGGCGCGCCTTATGACCGGCACGGCCGCTCTCATCGTCGGCACGATCGCCATCGCCTTTGCCGATGCGGCGGCACCCTGGATTTTCATGATTCTGACGCTGCCGATGTCGCTCTCCCTGATGGCGTCTGATTCCGAGGATGCTTTGCTGATCAGCTTCAGCGCGCTGGCCATGGCGCTGTATATCCAAACGTTTCGCACGCCGTCCGCCGATCGCCCAAAATTGCTGCTCACGCTTGGCGTCGTTCTCGGGCTGATCTTCATGGCGCGGCCACCGCTGGCCGGCGCGTTCGTGCTGCCCTTGACGATTGCCAACGCCAAATGGCGATGGCGCGTTGCGGCATCCGCCATTTGCGTCGTTCTGGTGCTGGGATGGTCCATCATTGTTTCCCGCACCAGCATGGTTAATTTTGGCACCGTGGTTGGCGCTGACCCCAGCCGCCAGATGGCCTTTATCCTCAGCCATCCTTTGGCGGCCCTTTCCGTATTGTACCACTCGATCTCCCAGCAGTTCCGAGGATTATTGGGAGAGTTCATCGGCAAGCTGGGTTGGCTCGATACGGTTTTGCCCATTTGGTACTACAAGGTTGCAACTTGCATGTTGCTGGTCGCGGCACTGGCCTCCATGTGTGGCTCCAAGGGGTGGAAAATCGGCGGGCTGGGCTACGCCCTTATCATTCTCGGGCTTGCCGTCTCGGTCTGTGGCATATTTATGATCGAGTATATGAGCTGGACGGCCCCAGGCGCCCCCCTCATTCAGGGTGTGCAGGGACGTTATTTTCTCACGATCGCGCTCACGGCCGCGGCCCTGTTGCCCGCCTTCGGCGCAGGCTGGACGCGCATCGGAAATTGCTTGACCGCGCTGGTCGCCATCTTCCCCGTCGTGAGCCTGGCGGTCGTCATGCATACGGTGATTTTGAGATATTATTTAAACTGACGGTTTGTCAGAAGAAGAAAGCAGGCGCTTTTTGAAAAAAGCGCCGCAAAAACTTTTTTTGACGCCGGGCCTGAGGCGTTGAAATGGCACGGGCCCGGGTTAAAAAAGTTTTTTGCTTCTTTTTTTCAAAAAAGAAGCGCTTTCTTTCTTAAATATCCGCATTCCCGCCGGACAATACGATCCCGACCGTCTTGCCTGCCGTGTCGATCTTTTCCGCCAGCAGCGCCGCCAGCGCCACGGCGCCGCCCGGCTCCACCACCAGCTTCAGATGCCGGGCAGCGAAAGCCTGCGCCGCGTGGACTTCCTCGTCCGTGACGGTCAGCCCGCCGGCGAGGTGCTTCTGGTTGATGGGGAAGGTCAGCGCGCCCGGCATCGGGGCCAGCAGCGCGTCGCACAATGTCGAGCCCTGCATGTCGTTGCGCTCGCGTTGGCCGCTGCGCAGGGAGCGGCCGGTATCGTCCCAGCCTTGCGGCTCCACGGCATAGATTTTCGTCGCAGGCGAAACGGCGGCAAGGCCCAGGGCGCAGCCGGCGATCAGCCCGCCACCGCCAGCGGGCACGAACAGGATATCGAGGGCGAGGCCCGCCTCCTTGGCGTCGGCGGCGAGTTCCAGGGCCAGCGTGCCCTGGCCGGCGATCACATCCGGGTGGTCGTAAGGCGGGACCAAAGTCGCGCCCGTTTCCGCCTGGATTTTCCGACCGATGGCTTCGCGGTCGTCGCGCAGCCGGTCATAGGTCACGATGTTGGCGCCCCAGGCGGCAGTGGCGTCGCGTTTGATGGCAGGAGCGTCGGCCGGCATGACGATGGTGGCCGTGGCGCCCAGCGCGGCGGCGGCACAGGCGATGGCCTGGCCGTGATTGCCCGAGGAGTAAGTCACGATGCCGGCCGCGCGCTGTTCCGGCGTGAGGCGCAGCAGCGCGTTGGTGGCGCCGCGCAGCTTGAAGCTGCCGGTGCGCTGCAGGACTTCGGGCTTGACCAGAATGGTGGCGCCGGTCGCGCGGTCCAGCGCGGTGTTGCGCAGCATCGGCGTGCGCACGACATGCCCCGCGATGCGCGCGGCGGCGAGCAGGGTATCGGTCGGCACGGGCGGGGTGAAGTCCATGGTCATTAGCGGCACCTTTCTTGGGTAGAGAGAAAGCAGCCGCTTTTTGAAAAAAGCGGCACCAAAAACTTTTGTTTACGCTGGGCCATGGGCGTTGGCGGCGACGCAGCCACAGGCCCAGCATAATCAAAGTTTTTTTGCTACTTTTTGTTCACAAAAAGTAGTCCTTCCTTGCCTTCCTTTTACCCCTCACGGCCGGGGCAACAGAACGCCTGAAGCCGGCGCGGTAAAGCGGCAAAGCCGGTAGGTCTGGATCGGCTGTCCGTCCCTGCTGCGCGTCACGGTGGCGATTTCCGCGGCGCAAGGCGTGCCGTCGCGGCGGGTCACCAGAATGCCGGTCCGGTTTTCCAGGCCAGCCCGGGGAAAGCCGAAATAATGCCAGCGCGCGTCGAACCCGGCTACCGGGATGGTTTTTGGCGCGTAGTAAGCGAGAACGGCGGCGGTGGCGTAATCGTCCGAGGTGAGGAAGGAAGGGTGCCGCGCCGCCGCCTGGGAAGCGAACTGGGCGAAGCCGCGCATCTGCAGAGCGGTTGGATCGGCGCCGGCCCGCAGCGGAAAGGGTGCTGCCAGCGTCTGGGCATAGACGATGGCGGTGAGCGCGAAGCCGAGCCCGAGCGCCGGCGCCAGCCAGCGGCGCAGATCCGCCATGGGGAGCGCGGCGGCGGCCAGGCAGGCGGAGGGGTAGATGATCGCCGCCCAATTCGGCTGCACCCGGCCGGAGATGACATGCTCGAGAAACACCACGCCCGGCACCACGGTCAGCCAGACCAGCAGATGCGCGGCGGCGGAGGGTGAGCGGCCGAGCCGCCAGGTGCCCAGGGCGGCAAGGCCGAATATGATCGGGGTGAACAGGGCAATCTGCCCGCCGATGAGTTCGCCGAGGAATTGCAGCGCGCGGGCAGGCTGGAAATGAGCGACGCGGCCGCCCTGCTTCAGATAGCTCGCCCAGCCATGGACGCCGTTCCACCACAAATTCGGCGCGAAGATCACCAGCGCGATCACGATGGCGGCCCACGGCCATGGGGTGAGCAGCCGGGCGCGGCCCTTGGCGTCGGAGATCATCCAGATGAAGACGGCGGCGATGAACAAGGCGGCGGTGTATTTGGAAGAGAGCGCAAGCCCCGCCACCACGCCGACCGCCAGCCACCAGCGCGGGTTCTCATGTTCGAGCAGCCGGGCGAGGGCGGCGATCCCGGCGGTCCAGAAAAAGATCAACGGCGTGTCCGGCGTCATGATGATGGAACCGGCGCCGATCATCAGCGTCACGTTCAGCATGGCGGCGGCCATCAGCCCGGCCTGGCGGTGCGGAAACATGCGCTCGCCCGCATCCATCAGCAGCAGGGTGCCGAGTGCTGCGGAAACCGGCCCGAGCAGGCGGATGCCAAGCGGGTTGTGCCCCAGCAGTGCCGTGCCGATGCGCATCCATACCGCCACCATCGAGGGGGCATCGTAATAGCCGGCCTGCAGATGCTGCGACCAAAGGAAATAGTAGGTCTCGTCCGGGGTCAGCGGCATCGTCGCGGCGAGGATGAGGCGGAGAACGGTAAGTGCCGCCAGGGCGCCGAGGGCGAGCCGCATCAGGGCGATACCGCGATCATGCGCTAGCGGACGCGCCAGACCAGCGTGGCGGAGACCGCGTAATTCCACACCACGCCGATGGCCGCCCCCGCGGCGCTGGCGAGCAGCCCGCTTTCATTCTCTGCATAAAGCGCGCGGGCGATGCCGATATTGGCGACCGCCCCCAGCCCGCAAACCAGAAGGAAGATCACGAGCCCGCGCCAGGCGCGCGGCCCTTTGAGCCGCTGCGCGCGGTAGGTGAGCTGGTTGTTGAGCTGGAAATTGGCGATCATGGCCACGATCGTGCCCAGCGTCTGCGCCTTGCCGAAGCTCAGGCCCCCATGGCGCGCCAGCTCCAGGATCACAACATTGACCAGCACGCCGAAACCGCCGACCAGCGCGAAGCTGATGAAGCGCAGCGGCACCGTGCCGCGCAGTATTTTGTCGATCAGCAGCCCGGCGAACTGCACCAGCACCAGCGCGTCCAGCTTGCTTTCCCCGGCGGCGCGCGGGCGGAATTTGTAAGGCACCTCGACGATGGCGAGGCGGCGCGGGCTGGCCAGCATCAGGTCGAGCAGGATCTTGAAGCCCTGGCCGGTGAGCCGGCTCGCGAGCTGCTCGAACAAGGAGCGGCGGAGCAGGAAAAACCCGCTCATCGGGTCGTGCACCGGCGCCTTGGCCAGCAATTGCGCGAGGCGGATGCCGGCATCGGAGAGCTTCACCCGCATCGGCGACGCGAGGCCGGTGGCATCGCCGCCCTCGACATGGCGCGAGCCGATGGCGAGGTCGGCGCCGCCCGCCACGGCTTGCAGCATCGCCGGCAGCCTGGTCTCGTCATGCTGCATGTCGCCGTCGATCACCGCGACATAGTCGGCGGAGGAAGACAGCGCCCCCTCGATCACCGCCGAGGACAAACCGCGCCGGCCGACGCGGCGGATGCAGCGCACCCGGCGGTCTTTGGCTGCCAGCGCCCGTGCCTGCTGCGCGGTACCGTCCGGGCTGTCGTCATCGACGAAGACGACTTCCCATTCCAGGCCTTTGAGCGCGGCGTCGAGCGCCGCGACCATGGGGGCGATATTGGCGCGCTCGTTGTAACACGGCACGATCACGGAAAGGCTCATGCCGGGGGTACTACGGGCGTCGCGGGCAGAGGATCAAAGGGCTTCGAGCACCGCCTCGGCGCGGCTGACGTCGAAGCCGCCGGGTTCCTCGACGGCGAGATGGGTGACGACGCCGTCCACGGCGACCAGGGCGAAGCGCTGGCTACGGATGCCGAGGCCGCGCGCCACGAGGTCGAGCTCCAGGCCGAGCGCCTTGGTGAACGCGCCGGACCCGTCGGCCAGCATGACGATGCTGTCCCCGGTCTTCTGGTCCTTGGCCCAGGCGCCCATGACGAAGGCGTCATTCACGGCCATGCAGACGATGCGGTCCACGCCCTTGGCCTTGAATTCGGCCATATGCTGCACGAAGCCCGGCACGTGCTTGGCGCTGCAGGTCGGGGTGAAGGCGCCTGGAACCGCGAACAGCACCACCTTGCCAGGGCCGAACAATTCCGCCGTGTCGGCCTCGCGCGGGCCTTCAGCCGTGGCGACCATCAGTTTCATGGCCGGAATCTTATCGCCTAACTTGATCATGGAATCTGCCTCTGTTCCCTTGGAGTGCCCCTAACTATCCGATGCGTCGGACGACGTGAAGAGCCGGCCTCAGGCCCGGGGGCTGGTGGGAAGGCGGCGTCGTAAATATATATATAAACGCAATGACTAAAACCGACACCATCGTAACCCGCGAGCCGAGCTGGCTGACCGGGCAGATACTCATCGCGATGCCGACGCTGCAGGACCCGCGTTTCACGCAGACGGTGATTTTCATCTGCGCGCATACCGAGGAAGGGGCGATGGGCGTGGTGCTGAACCGGCCGCTGCGGCGCGTGAAATTCGGCGATCTTCTGGGGCAGCTGGGGATCGAGCCCAACCCGCCGCAGCGGGAAATGCGGCTGGGCACGGGCGGCCCGGTCGATGATAATCGCGGCTTTGTGCTGCACTCGGCGGATTGGACCGGGGAAGGCAGCCTGCGGGTGAGCGAGCAATACACGCTGACGGCGAACCAGGAAGTGCTGCAGGTGGTCGCCGCGGGCGGCGGCCCGGCGCGGGGGTTGCTGGTGCTGGGCTATGCCGGCTGGGATGCCGGGCAGCTCGACGAGGAAATTCGCCAGAATGCCTGGCTCAGCGTGCCGGCGGACGAGGCCATCGTGTACGACGAGGATTGCACGACGAAATGGGCGCGGGCGCTGGCCAAGCTGAAAATCGACCCCGGCATGCTCTCCGGCACGGCGGGCCGGGCGTGAAGCGCATCCTCATCGCCACCCACAATCCGGGCAAGCTTAAGGAATTCGCCGTGCTGCTGGCGCCGCTGGGGGTCGAGGCAATTTCCGCCGGGCAGCTTGGCCTGCCCGAGCCGGAAGAAACCGGCGCCAGCTTTGCCGCCAATGCGCGGATCAAGGCGCTGCACGCGATGCGCGCCTCCGGGCAGATGGCCCTGGCCGACGATTCCGGCCTTTGCGTCGCGGCACTGAACGGCGCGCCGGGGATTTTGTCCTCCCGCTACGGGGCGGGGGACTATCCGGCCGCGTTCCAGCGCATCATCGCCGCCGCCCAGGCCGCCAATGAATGGCGCGCGCGGTTCGTGTGCGCGCTGTGCCTGGCGCACCCGGACGGCACCACGGCAACCTATATCGGCCAGTCGGATGGGGTGATCGCGCCGGCGCCGTCAGGCGGGGCCGGGTTCGGCTACGACCCGATCTTCATCCCGTTCGGCCACGACAAAACCTATGCCGAACTTGGCGCGGCGGTGAAAGACCAGATCAGCCACCGCGCCCGCGCGTTCGCCCAGCTGGCGGCGCGGCTGCAAGGCAAGTAAGCGCTACTTTTTGTGAACAAAAAGTAGCAAAAAAACTTTGTTATGCTGGGGCATGGGCTTCGTCGGGGACAACGCCCATGCCCCAGCATAATAAAAATTTTTGCGCCGCTTTTTTTAAAAAGCGGCCGCTTCCTTACTTGCCTTACCCTGAAATGGCGTCGCGCACGATTGCCGAGTCCAGCACCTGCGGTAGGATTTTCGGCGCGCCGCCATTGGCCGGGTAAAACAGATAGAGCGGCACGCCGTCGCGGTTATTGGCGGTGAGCAGGGCGCTGATTTCCGGGTTGCGGTTGGTCCAGTCGCCGACCAGCAGCTGCACGTGGTGGGCGGCGAAGGCCGCTTGTGTGGCCGGGGTGGAGAGGGTGGTCGCCTCGTTGACCAGGCAGGTGACGCACCAGGCGGCGGTGAGATCGACGAAGACCGGCTGGTGCGCGGCGCGCAGTGCGGCAAGCTGCGCAGCGGAATAGGGCTCGGAATTGGGCAAAGAGAGGGGCGTCGCGCTGCTCGCGCTATGGAGCAGCGGCAGCAGCAGCAGGCTGACGAGTGCCAGAGGCCGCAGGCGCCGCATGGTCAGGGACAGGAGCAGAATGACCGTGCCGCCGGCGAGCACGGTCAGGCCGCGGGGCCCGGCCTGGTGCGAGAGCACCCAGGCGAGCCAGAGAAAAGTGGCGGCCATCGGCACGGCGAGGGCGCGTTGCAGCCAGGGCATCCAGGCGCCGGGCCGCGGCACGAAGCCGGCGAGGCGCGGCGCCAACGCCAGGAGCAGGAACGGCAGCGCCAGGCCAAGGCCGAGGGCGCCAAAAATGCCCAGCGCGTAGGGCAAGGGCGCGACCAGCGCGGCCGCCATCGCGCCGCCCATGAAGGGCGCGGTACAGGGGGTGGCGACCACCACCGCCAGCACGCCGGTGAGAAAACTATGCTGCGCGGGAATGCGCCCCAGCGCCGCCGGAGCGGAGAGTTCAAACAGCCCGGCGAGGTTGAGTGCGGCGGCGAAAATCACCCAGGCGATCAAGGCGACGAACACCGGCGACTGGAACTGGAACCCCCAGCCCACGGAAGCCCCGAGCGCCCGCAGGCCCAGTATGGTGCCCCCCAGCAGCAGCATCGCCGCCACCACGCCGCCGCTGTAGCCCAGCGCTTCATGGCGGATCTTCTGCGCCGCCGCGCCGCCGAGCCGGGTGAGGGCGAGCGCCTTCATGGCCAGGATCGGGAACACGCAGGGCATCAAATTGAGGATCAGCCCACCGAGCAGCGCCAGCAGCAAATAAGGCGGCTGCGCCGGGTCTGGCCCTGGTCTGGCGGTGAGGTCGAGCGCCTGCATGTTCCCGGCGCGGTCGGTCAGCTCCAGCACGCCGGACAGGGAGGCATGTTGCGGTTGCAAAAGCTTGAGCTTCAGCCGCAGCCCGTCGCCGGTGAAGGCGAGTCTTTGCGGCGCGATGTTCACCAGAAGATTCGGCGTGGTGGGAAAAAACCGGGCTTGCGAGACCTGCGTCGCGGTGGGGCCGCTCACGCTCAGCGTGCCGTTCGGAGAGATCTGTGCCGCGAAGGGCGAGGGGGCGATCTGCGGCGGCAGGAATTCGGCCGCCTCGGCGGAGGGGCCGCCGGTGAGCGGCAGGGAGAAACTGGTTTGCTCCGGCACGCAGATATCCGAGCAGACCAGCCAGTGCGCCTCGGCCTGGACGCTGCTTCCGACATGTTGGGCGGTGAAGGGGAGCAGCACGTTGCCGGAGAGCACATAGGCGGCGACCGGTCCTTGCAGGAGCAAAGCGGGCGGTGGGAAGCGCAAGGGGCCGAAAATCGTCGGGGCCTGCGGGGTCAGCGCCGGCGCGAAACCGGCATCGCCGGGGTTGGACCAGTAAATGTGCCACCCCGGTTTTAAGGAAAATTTCAACCCGAGCGTTAGGGTCCCGTCAGTGGCCGCATTCTCCTTGGAAATGAGCTGCACACTGTCGCGCGGAGTTGAAAAAACCGCGCTGGTGGCGGCTTGTGCGAAATTCGGCAGCAGGCAGAGCAGGGCCAAAATCAGAAAACGCATGGCGGGAATATCGCATGGTCCGCGCCGTAATGGTATCCGGACGCGATGACTGAAAGGCTCGCTTTCCCTGATTTGCCGGTCTCCGAAATGCTGCCGGCGCTGCTCGACCGGCTGCGTCCCGAGGGCCGCAATGCCGTGCTGGTCGCCCCGCCCGGTGCGGGCAAAACCACTGCCGTGCCGCTGGCCCTGATGCAGGCGGGCATCGGCAAGATCCTGCTCCTGGAACCGCGGCGGCTGGCGGCGCGGGCGGCAGCGATGCGCATGGCCGACCTGTTGGGCGAGGCGGTCGGCGGGCGCGTCGGCTTCCGCACGCGGCTGGAGCGCGCGGTGTCCGACCGCACGGTGATTGAAGTGATCACCGAAGGGCTGCTGACCAGCCGGCTGCTGGCCGATCCGGGCCTCACCGGCGTTGGCTGCGTGATTTTCGATGAGGTGCATGAGCGCGCGCAGGAGGCGGATCTGGCGCTGGCGCTGACCTTGGATCTGCAGCGCGGTTTGCGCCCGGAATTGCGCATCCTGGCGATGTCCGCCACGGCGGAAACGCAGAAACTCACGGAATTGCTGAATGCCCCGGTGATCGAGAGCGACGGCAAGATGTTTCCGGTGGAAGTGCATCACGCCAGGCGGGACATCCCGACGGCGCGCGAATTGCCGGAGGAAACGGCCCGGGCGGTGCGCGCGGCGCTGGTGGCGCATCCGGGCGATATTCTGGTGTTTCTCCCCGGCATGGCGGAAATCCGCCGCACCCAGGCGACGCTGGACAATTGCCCGGCGCTGGTGCTGCCGCTGCATGGTGATCTGCCGGTGGCGGCGCAGGACCTGGCGCTGCGTCAGCATGAGCAGCGGCGCGTGGTGCTGGCCACCTCGATCGCGGAAACCTCGCTCACCGTGCCGGGCGTGCGCATCGTCATCGATGGCGGGTTCCGCCGCGCGCCGAAGCTCGATGGCGCCAGCGGGCTCACCCGGCTTGCCACGTTGCGCATCAGCCGGGCGGCAGCGACGCAACGCTCCGGCCGCGCCGGGCGGCAGGGGCCGGGCGTGGCGATCCGGCTTTGGACCGAGGCGCTGCATCGCGGCCTCGCTCTGTTCGAGACGCCGGAGATCCTCGAGGCCGAACTCTCCGGCCTGGTGCTGGCCTGCGCCGCCTGGGGCGAGGCGGTGGAGACCCTGCCCTTCATCGACCCGCCGCCGGTTGGCGCGGTCAAGGGCGCGAGAACCCTGCTCACCGATCTCGGCGCGCTGGACGAAAGCGGGCGGCTGACCCCACTGGGCCGTGAAATGGCGCGGCTGCGCGCCACGCCGCGCCTGGCGGCGATGATGCTGGCGAGCGACAAAAAGCCGGAGCGCGCCTTGGCCGCGGATATCGCCGCGATCCTCGAGGAGCGCGACCCGCTCGGCCGCGACGCCTCGGCGGATTTTTTGCTGCGGCTGGACGCGCTGGCGGGGAAGATCGAAGGCGACCGCGCGGGGCTTTCCCGCATCCGCCAGGGCGCGAAGATTTATCGCAACCGTTTGGGCGTGGGGTCCGTCCCGGCCTCGGGCGACCCGGGCGCATTGCTGGCGGCGGCCTTCCCGGACCGGATCGGCCAGGCGCGCGGCGAGCCGGGGTCCTACCGCTTGTCGGGCGGCGGCAGCGGCGCGCTCAGCCCCACCGATCCGCTTCGCCGGAGCCGCCTGATCGCCGTGGCGGCGCTGGAGGCCAAAGGCAACCGCATCCGCCTCGCCGCCCCGCTGGATGCCGAGGCGTTGCCGCCGGTCCTGGCGGCGCGCTGCGCCATCGCGCGCGAGTCAGGCTTCGATCCCGGCACCGGGGGCGTGCTGGTGCGCGAGCGCATGCGGCTCGGCGCGCTGGTGCTGGCCGACCGCACCTTCCCGGCCGATGCGCTGGACGCTCCGGCGGCTTTGGCCAAAGCCCTCGCCACCCGCCTCGACCAGCTCGACTGGACCGAAACGGTGCAGAATCTGCAGGCGCGGGTGGCGGTGATGCGCCGCATCGACACCACCTATCCCGACCTCGCGAAAGAGGCGCTCGCGGCGGGGACGGAAGAGTGGCTGGCGCCGTATCTCGCCGGGATGACCAATCTGCGCGAGGCCAGAGCCGTCGATCTCTACCCGATCCTGCGTGCTTTGATGACGCATGAGCAGGCCGTGCGGCTGGATAAGGAACTGCCGGTGGAGCTGCGCCTGCCGAAGGGGACGATCCACATCGATTATACCGGGCCGGTCCCGGTGGCCTCGGCCCGCGCCCAGGCGTTTTACGGCGTCGATGCCACGCCGACGCTGGCGGGGGGCAGAATTCCGCTGCAACTGGCGCTGCTCTCGCCGGCCGGGCGGCCGGTGGCCATCACCGCGGACCTCGCCGGCTTCTGGCGCGGCGGCTGGGCCGACGCGCGGCGCGACATGCGCGGCCGCTATCCGAAGCATGATTGGCCCGAGGAGCCATGGCGCGGTTAGGAAGGAAGGCTACTTTTTGTGAACAAAAAGTAGCAAAAAAACTTTGTTACTCTGGGCCCGTGCCGGTTCAACGCCTCAGACTCAGCATAAATAAAAGTTTTTGCGGCGCTTTTTTCAAAAAGCGCCCACTTCCTTGCCTGCGCTTGATCCGCCCCTGCACAGAGATTAGCCTGGGGCATCATGTCCGCCCTATCCATGCACTCACCCGTCGGCGATCTGACGATTTTCGCCGAAGAAGAGGCCATTGTGGCCCTCGAATGGGGCTGGGGCAGCGTGCAGGACCCCTCGCCGATGCTGGTGCGCGCCAAGGCGGCGCTGGAACGTTATTTTGCCGGCGGCAAGCTGGAAGAGCTGCCTTTGCGCCCGTTGGGCAGCGCCTATCGCCAGAAGGTCTGGGCGGCGTTGCGTGACATTCCCCACGGGCAGACGCGCAGCTATCGTGAGATCGCCCTGGTGGCCGGCGGCTCGCCCCGCTCGGTCGGCGGCGCCAACGCCGCGAACCCGATCCCGATCCTGATCCCCTGTCATCGCGTGTTGAGCGGGACGGGGCTTGGCGGGTATTCCGGCGGCGACGGGCTGGCCACCAAGCGCGCATTACTCAACCTCGAAAAACTGAACGCCGGAGTTTAAGGCTGATGACCAAAGCAATTCGTATTCACGCCACCGGCGGACCGGAAGTAATGAAATGGGAACAGGTGCCCACCCCGCAGCCGGGCCCGAACGAGGCGTTGATCCACCATGAGGCGGTGGGGCTGAACTATATCGACGTGTATTTCCGCACCGGCCTGTACAAGGCGCCGCTGCCGGCGACCATCGGCATGGAGGGGGCCGGCGTGGTCGTGGAAGTGGGCGAGGCGGTGAAGGACCTCCGGGCGGGCGACCGCGTGGCCTATGCCGGCGGGCCGATCGGCGCCTACGCGACCGAGCGCGTGATCCCCGCCGACCGCCTGGTAAAGCTGCCGGACACGATCGATTTCCAGACCGGCGCGGCCATGATGTTGCAGGGCATGACCGCGCAATATCTGTTGCGCCGGACCTTTCCCGTACAGAAGGGGCAGACGATTCTGGTGCATGCCGCGGCCGGCGGAGTCGGCCTGATCATCTGCCAATGGGCGCGGCATCTCGGCGCCAATGTCATTGGCGTGGTCTCCAGCGAAGAAAAGGCGGCGTTGGCGCTGGCGAATGGCGCCACCCACGCCATTGTCGGCCATGCCCAGCTCCCGGCCGAGGTGCGGCGCCTTACCGGCGGCGCAATGGTGCCGGTGGTGTATGACAGCGTCGGCAAGGACACGTTCAATGCCAGCCTGGACTGCCTGGCCCCGCTCGGCATGATGGTGAGCTACGGCAATGCCTCCGGCTCGGTGCCGCCATTCGATATTTCGGTGCTGGGCGCCAAGGGCAGCCTGTTCCTCACCCGGCCGTCGCTCGCCACCTACATCGCCGCGCGCGCGGATCTGGAAACCGTGAGCCGGGATCTGATTGATGTGGTCAGCTCCGGGGCGGTGAAAATCCAGGTCAACCAAACCTTCCCGCTCGCCGAGGCGGCCGCGGCGCATGCCGCGCTGGAAGGCCGCAAGACCACCGGCAGCACTGTGCTGCTGCCCTGAGCTACGCCGCGCGGATCGGCACCGGCGCTCCGGCGCGGCCGGTACTCATCTTCGCCGCCGCTTTGGTGGCGCTGACGGTGCCATGCATCCTGTTCGTGGACCGGCCGGTGGCGCTGTATTTCAACGCGCACCCGGGGCTGCGGCCGCTCTTCCAGGCCGCCGCGGTGCCATCCTTGCTTCCTTTGCCGTTGGCGGGGCTGTTTCTGTTGTACAGCCTGGCGCGGAAACTGCGCGGCGCCGGCGCCATAAACCGCCTGTATCTCGCCGCCAGCGTCGCCACGCTGGCCGGCACGGCGGCCAAGGACGAGCTGAAATGGCTGTTCGGCCGGCCTTGGCCGGATAGCTGGCTCCATATGGGACTCTACGAGTTCCACCCGCTCGCCACCAGCAACCTGTATGGCGGGTTTCCCTCCGGCCATACCTCCTACATCGCCGCGCCGCTCTGCGTGCTGTGGGCGAAAATGCCGCGCTATCGCTGGCTCTGGGGCGGGCTGATCGGGCTGGTGATGGTGGGGCTGGTCGGCGCCGACTATCATTTCGTGGCCGACGTGCTGGGCGGGTTGCTCACCGGCATGATCTGCGCCTGGGGCAGCCTGGTGCTGATCCCGGTCCGGGATGCTTAGCGAAAAAAGAGGCCGCATTTTGAAAAAAGCGGCGCAAAAACTTTTGTTGACGCTGGGCCGGTGGCGTTGAAACCAGCACGCCCCAAAATAACAAAGTTTTTTTGCTACTTTTTGTTCACAAAAAGTAGCGCTTCCTATTGCTTATGACATGCCTGATTTAAAGCCATCCTTCGTGGCGCTCCTGCGGAGCCGGCAATTCCTGCCGTTGTTCGTCACCCAGCTGCTCGGTGCGATCAACGACAATCTGTTCAAGAACGCGCTGGTGGTGCTGGCGCTTTACCGGTTGGCGCATCTGGGACCCGTGCTGGTGGCGTTGGCCGGCGGCGTTTTTCTGCTCCCCTACGCGATTTTTTCCGCCATGGCGGGGCAGCTCGCCGATGCCAGGGAGAAATCCCGGCTGATCCGCGCCGTCAAAATCTGGGAGCTGGCGCTGATGCTGCTCGCCGGCCTCGGCTTTTTCACGGGAAATTTCGCGGTGCTGATGGCGGTGCTGTTCGGCCTTGGCGTGCAGGCGACGTTTTTCTCGCCGCTCAAATACGGGATCCTGCCGGATTTCCTGGCAGGGGACGCGCTGGTGGTGGGCAACGGGCTGGTCGAGGCGGGCACGTTCGTCGGCATCCTGCTCGGCACCGTGGCGGGCGGGCTGCTGGTGGTGCTGCCGCATGGCGAGATCGCCGCATCGCTCGCCGTTCTCGTGGTCGCGCTGGCGGGGATCTGGGCCGCCTGGGCGATTCCGCCAACGCAGGTGGCGCAGCCAGGGTTGCGCCTGGAGTGGAATTTTCCTGCCGCCAGCGTTTCGCTCCTCCGGCTGGCGGCGGAGGCGAAGACCGTGTGGTTCGCGGTGCTGGGCATCAGCTGGTTCTGGGCGATGGGCACGGTCGTACTCGCGGAATTCCCGACCCTGGCGCACGACGTGCTGCATGGCAGCGGCGCGGTGGTGACGCTGATGCTGGGCGTGTTCGCGGTGGGGGTGGGCATCGGCTCGCTCGGCATGGCGCGGCTGGTGCGGGACGAGGCACTGCTGCATTACGTGGTCGTTTGCGGGGTCGGCGTTTCGGTGTTCACGGCCGGGTTTGCGCTCCTGGCGGCCTATGCCCCGGTGCTGCCGGACATTCCGGCGGTGCTGGCGAGCGGCTGGGGCCAGATGCTGTTGGCCGATCTGCTGGCTCTGGCAATTTGCGGCGGCGGGTTCTCGGTGCCGCTTTATGTGCTTCTGCAGGAAAGTGCGGCGCCCTCGCACCGGGCGCGCATGATCGGGGCCGCCAATATCATGAATGCGCTGGCGAGCGTGGTGGCGGCCGGGCTCACCGCGGGGCTTTATGCCGGGGGGCTCGGCGCGTCGAAGATTCTGCTGCTTTCCGCTGTGGCGAATGCGGGCGTGACGTTCTGGGTCCTTGGGAAAATCCGCGGTGGTGCACAAAACGAACGAAAATCGATGGAATCATCGCCGAAGAGATAAATCTTTGTCATCACGTTTTACGGGGACCCGCCAATTTCCGGCGACCGGCAGAATGCTCTAAGTTACGCCAAGCAGGGATCAAAATCATGCCGACGTGATTTTTGCTGGGAGTTTTTCATTTGACGGCATTCGGGAGAAAGATTCAGCGCCACCACAAAATCGACACATAATGAAGTTTTTTAGAATAATGCGTTTGGCGTCTCCTGGGCTGCGCTTGTCGCTCCTATGTGTGGATGGCTATGATGATTTGGACCGGACGATTTAAGGGGGAGCTCTTTTGGTAAAACCGTTGCGTAAGGCCGTACTTCCTGTCGCCGGATTGGGCACGCGATTTTTGCCCGCCACCAAGGCGATGCCGAAGGAAATGCTTCCCGTCGTCGACAAGCCGCTGATTCAATATGCGGTGGACGAAGCGCGTGCGGCGGGGATCGAACAGTTCTGCATGGTCACGGGCCGCGGCAAGACCGCGCTGATCGATCATTTCGACATCGCGTTCGAGCTGGAAGCCACTTTGGCCGAGCGCAACAAACGCGAGGCGTTGGATTTGCTGCGCTCCGAGGCGATGGCGCCCGGCTCGATCTCCACGGTGCGCCAGCAGGTGCCGCTCGGCCTCGGCCACGCGATCTGGTGCGCCCGCACCTTCATCGGCGACGATCCGTTCGCCATTCTTCTGCCGGACGATTTGGTGCTGAGCGATACGCCCTGCATGGCGCAGCTCGCCCAAGTGCATCACGAGACCGGCGGCAATGTCGTCGCGATCAGCGAGGTGCCGCGGGAACAGACCAACCGGTACGGTATTTTGAAGACCGGCGAGACCTCGGGCGGCCGCGTCGAGGTCAAGGGGCTGGTCGAGAAGCCGGCGCCTCAGGATGCGCCCTCCAACCTCTCGATCATCGGCCGCTATATTCTGCTGCCGGAAGTGGTTCATCACCTCTCTCAGATGGAACGCGGGGCCGGTGACGAGGTGCAGTTGACCGACGCAATGTCCAAGCTGATCGGCCATGCGCCGTTCCACGGCCTGAAATTCACCGGCACGCGCTTCGATTGCGGCGACAAAGTCGGCTTTCTGGAAGCGCAGATCGCCTTCGCGCTGGCACGGCCCGATCTCGGCCCCTCGGTTCGGGAATTTTTGAAGAAATACGTGAATTCATGACGTGGCGCCGCAAGGCGGGCGCGCCAGCGCGTCCGCCTTCGGCCAGGGACAATGATTTCAGCGCGCGAGATACATATGACATTTGCACATAAATTCCACGCCAGCACCCTGCGCGAATACGACATTCGCGGCATTGTCGGCGACACGTTAGGCGAGGCGGATGCGTTCGCCATTGGCCGCGTGTTCGGCTCGATCATCGCCGAACAGGGCGGCAAGCGCATCGCCGTCGGCCGCGACGGGCGGCTCTCGTCGCCGATGCTGGAAGCGGCTTTGATCAAGGGCCTGGTCGCGAGCGGCGCCGAGGTGCTCTCGATCGGTTGCGGCCCGACCCCGATGCTCTATTTCGCCGCCTTCACCACCCCGACCGACGGCGCGGTGATGGTGACCGGCAGCCATAACCCGGCCAACTACAACGGCTTCAAAATGATGGTCGGCAAGAAGCCCTTCTTCGGCAAGGAGATTCTCGATCTCGGCGCCCGCTCCGCCGCGGGCCTGGTGGTGCCGGAGGCCAGAGGCAGCGTCGAACACAAGGATATCAGCGACGCCTACGTCGCCCGCCTGCTGCAGGACTGGGACGGCGAGAAGAAGCTGAAAGTGGTGTGGGACAGCGGCAACGGCGCCGCCGGCGACGTGCTGGCCAAGCTGCTGGCGAAGCTGCCCGGCGAGCATAAAGTGTTGAACGGCCGGATCGACGGCAATTTCCCCGCGCACCATCCGGACCCGACCGTGCCGAAGAACCTGGAGCAGCTGATCGCCGCGGTGAAGAAGGAAAGTGCCGATGTCGGCGTCGCCTTCGACGGCGATGCCGACCGCATCGGCCTGGTCGATAATGAGGGGCATGTGCTCTACGGTGACCAGTTCCTGGTCCTGATGGCGCGCGACGTGCTGCGCGCGCATCCCGGCGCCACCATCATCGCCGATGTGAAGGCAAGCCAGGTGCTGTTCGACGAGGTGCAGAAAGCCGGCGGCCAGCCCTTGATGTGGAAGACGGGGCACAGCCTGATCAAGAGCAAGATGGCCGAGATCGGCGCGCCGCTCGCGGGCGAAATGTCCGGCCATATTTTCTATAACGACAAATGGTACGGGTTCGACGACGCGCTCTATGCCGCCGTGCGCGTGCTGGGCGTGATCGCGCGCAGCACGCAGACTGTGGGCGAGTTCCGCGCCAGCCTGCCCAACGTCGTCAACACCCCGGAACTGCGCTTCGACTGCGCCGAGGACCGGAAATTCCAGGTGGTGAAGGAAGTGGCCGAACGGCTGAAGGCAAGCGGCGACAAGGTCTCCGACACCGACGGCGTGCGCGTCACCACCGAAGACGGCTGGTGGCTGCTGCGCGCCTCCAACACCCAGGCGGTGCTGGTCGCCCGCGCCGAAAGCACGTCCGAGGCCGGGCTCTCGAAGCTGAAATCCGAGCTGGCCGGGCAGTTGGCTGCCTCGGGCCTGGCGCCGGATTTCTCCGGGGCGAATGCCGGGCATTAAGTAAGGCAAGGAAGCAGGCGCTTTTTGAAAAAAGCGCCGCAAAAACTTTTTTGAAATTGGGCCCGTGGCGGTGAAACCGCACGGGCCCTAACTGACAAAAAACTACTTTTTGTTCACAAAAAGTAGCCTCCTTTCTTATTCACCCGCCGCGCGCTACTGAGCGTGCATGTCCATCCCCTTTGTCAAAATGCAGGGCGCCGGCAACGATTTCGTGGTGCTGGACGCGCGCGAAAAAGATCTTGCCTTGCCGCCGCAAATCGTGCGCCGCATCGCTGACCGCCGGCTCGGTGTCGGCTGCGACCAATTGATTGTGCTGGAGCGCGACCCCGAGGCGCAGGCCGACGTGTTCATGCGCATCCTCAACGCCGACGGCACGGAAGCCGGAGCTTGCGGCAATGCCACGCGCTGCGTCGCGGCGCTGCTGGCTGAAGAAAATGGCGAGCGGCGGGTGACGGTGCGTACCGTCACGGGCCTGCTGCCGGCGGAAATTCTCGGGCCGGGCCTGGTCGAGGTGGATATGGGGCCGCCGCGGCTGGACTGGGAAGGCGTCCCGCTATCCGGCGCGATGGACACGCTGCATCTGAACCTGTCGATGGGCCCGGTCTCGGACCCGGCCGCGTGCTCGATGGGCAACCCGCACGTCACCTTCTTCGTCGATGACCTTGCGCATCTGCCGATCGAAAGCATCGGTCCGGTGCTTGAGAAGCACAAGCTGTTCCCCGAACGCGCCAATGTCGGCTTCGCCCAGATCGAGAGCCCGACGCGTATCCGCTTGCGCGTGTGGGAACGCGGCGCGGGGCTCACGCTGGCCTGCGGGTCGGGTGCTTGTGCCACCTTGGTGAACGCCTACCGGCGCGGGCTGACCGGGCGCAGCGCCATGGTGGTGATGGATGGCGGGGAATTGCTCATCGGCTGGAACGAAATCGGCCACGTGACCATGCGCGGCCCGGCCGAGACGTCGTTTGTCGGCGCGCTGGAGGCGTGGGTCTGATGGCGCTCTCGGGCTTTTTCGGGCGGCTGAAATCCGGCCTGTCGCGCAGCGCGGCGAAGCTCACCGATGGCATCACCGGCACCTTCACCAAGCGCAAGCTCGATGACGCGGCGCTCGAAGAACTCGAGGACCAGTTGATCGCGGCTGATCTCGGCGTCGACGTGGCGAACCGGGTGATCCGCGATTTCCGCAGCACCCGCTTCGGCCGCGAGGTCTCCGAGCAGGAGATCAAGGACACCCTGGCGGCGGAAATCGCCAAGGTGTTGCAGCCGGTGGCGCAGAAGCTGGTCGTGGACCCCGCCAAAAAACCATATGTGATCCTGATGACCGGGGTGAACGGGGCGGGCAAGACCACGACCATCGGCAAGCTGGCGGCGCAATATCGCGCGGCCGGGCTGGTGCCGGTGCTGGCGGCGGGCGACACGTTCCGCGCCGCGGCGGTGGAGCAGCTGCAAGTGTGGGGTGCCCGCGCCGGCGCCGAAGTGGTGACCGCGCCGCCCAACTCCGACGCCGCCTCGCTCGCCCATGACGCGCTGGCGCGGGCGCAGAAAATCGGCGCCGACGTGCTGCTGATCGACACCGCCGGCCGGCTGCACAACAAGACCGCTTTGATGGAAGAGCTGCAAAAAATCATCCGCGTGATCCGCAAGCTGGACCCGACCGCGCCGCACGCCGTGTTGCTCACGCTGGATGCCACCACCGGCCAGAACGCCGTCACCCAGGTGGGAATTTTCAAGGACATGGTCGACCTGTCCGGGCTGATCGTGACCAAGCTGGACGGCTCGGCGCGCGGCGGCATCGTCGTCGCGCTGGCCGAGCAGTTCGGGCTGCCGATCCATGCCGTGGGCACCGGCGAGCAGATGGCTGACCTGCAGGATTTTGACCCGGCTGAGTTTGCGCGGGCGCTGGTGGGCGAATAAGGAAGGAAAGGAAGCCTACTTTTTGTGAACAAAAAGTAGCAAAAAAACTTTGATTTATGCTGGGACATGGGCCGTGTCAGCGACAACGCCCATGACCCAGCATAACAAAAGTTTTTGCGGCGCTTTTTTCAAAAAGCGCCCACTTACTTTGCGCTAGGAGCGAATAATTGTCTGAAGTGACTCTGGGACGGCGGGCCATCGATGAAGGTGTCAGCCGGCGGAACCGCAAATGGGTGGCGGCGTGGCTGCTGGTTTCGTGTTTCATGATCTGGGTGATGGTCGGCATTGGCGGCTACACCCGCGATTCCGGCTCGGGCCTGTCGATCATGAACTGGGACCCGATCATCGGGGCTTTGCCGCCGCTGAGCCAGGCCGCGTGGGATAAATTATTCGCGCTCTATCAGACCATCCCGCAATACCAGCTTTTGCACCAGGGCATGGATCTGGCGGGCTTCAAGACGTTATTCTGGCCGGAATATTTTCACCGGCTCTGGGGCCGGCTGATCGGCCTGGAGTTCTTCGTGCCGCTGGTGGTGTTCATCGTCACGCGGCGCATCGAGGCGCGGCTGATCCCCTGGCTCGCCCTGCTCTTCGTGTTGGGCGGGCTGCAAGGGGCGATCGGCTGGTTCATGGTCGCGTCCGGCTTCGACCCGAACAGCGTGGCGGTGCAGCCTTGGCGGCTCAGCCTGCATTTCTCCTTCGCGATCTTCCTGTATATCGCCATTTTCTGGACGGCGCTGACCGTGTTGCAGCCCGAGCCGGTGAAGTTGCCGGGGCTGCGCGGGCTGAAATTCTGGGCCATCGCTGCGCTCCTCTGCGTGGGGGCGACGATGTTCGCCGGAACGTTCGTTTCCGGCACGCATGCGGTCTCCATTTTCGATCCGGCGAAGAATATCGGCATGGGCGCGCCGCCGCCGGGCTATCTCTCGATGAACATGTTCGCCGACAAGGCGGCGGTGCTGTTCAACCACCAGGCGCTGGCGACGCTCACGGTGCTCGTGCTGCTGGCCACCGTCACGGTGACGCTGCGCAGCCAGGCGCCGAAGCCGGTGCGCGATGCGGGGCTGCTGGTCGGCGCTTTGGTGATCCTGCAATTCATCCTCGGGGTTACGGCGCTGGTGTCGCAAATGTTCGATATCGGTGTCGCGCATCAGATGGATGCGGTGCTGCTGCTCACCGCCTGCCTGCTGCTGCTGCACCGGCTGCGCGGCGCGGTGCGGTGAAGCCAGCGGGGGACAAAGCGGTCGGCAATTGGCTGCTGCTGTTGGCCTTCATGGTGTTCGGCATGGTCGTGGGCGGCGGCCATGTGCGTACCATCGGGGCAGCCTTCGCGATCCAGACCTGGCGGCCGTTTACCGGCTTCATCCCCCCGCTGAACGACGCCGCCTGGGTGCATCTGTTCGCCTTGTACCAGCAGACGGCGCAGTTCCAAGCGCATCCGGTAACGCTCGACCAATTCCGGGCCTTGTTCTGGCCGATGTTCTGGGACCGCAACTGGGGCCGGCTGATGGCGCTGGCGTTCCTCATCCCCTTCGCAATGTTTGCCTGGCAGCGCCGCCTGTCGCTTCGGCTGATGGTCTGGGTGCTGGCGATTTTCCTCGCCGGCGGCGCGCAGGCGGCGTTCGGCTGGTACCTGGTGCGCACCGGGCTCGAGCCCGGCATGATGATGCCGCCGCCGCTCTGGGCCGCGCCGCATTTCGTCACCGCCTTGCTGATTTTCATCGCGCTGATCTGGACCGGACTGACGGTGAAGCGGCCGGTGCCGCCAATGGTCGAAGGCGTGGCGTGGCTGCGCCCCTGGGCGCTGGCCAGCGTGCTGCTGCTGCTGGTGACGATGGGCTTCGGCGCGCTGGTCGCCACCACCGATGCGATCACCCAATTCCATAGTTTTCCGCTGATGGACGGGCATCTTGTGCCGCCCGGCCTGTTCGCGCTGCATCCGCTATGGTGGAATTTTTTCGCCAACAAGGCGACGGTGCAGTTTTTCCATCGCGGGCTCGCCACGCTGACCTTCCTCATTGTGCTGACCACGTCTGTGATGGGTCTGCGCGGCGCGGACCGGTATCCGGGCCTGCGCGACAATTTCCTGCTGCTCGCGGGGCTGGTGGCGTTGCAGTTCATTCTGGGCATGGCCACGGCCGTGATGGGTGCGCCGGAGCTCGGCTATGTGCATGAGCTGAACGCAGTGCTGCTGCTCGCCGCCGCGGTTTGCGCGCTGCATGGTTTGCGCGGGGCGACATCGCGGTCCATGTTAAGGTCAGAATTTGCCCTCGCGGAGCATGGAAATGACCGAAGCCCTGAACATCGCCGAAACGCTCTTTCATCGTGACAACGGCCTCGATCCGGTAAGCGCGGGCCGTCACATCGCCACCGCGACCGACGGCGCCGATGATGGCGAGTTGTTCCTGGAATATCGTGAATCGGAATCGATCAGTCTGGATGACGGCCGGATCCGCGCCGCCAGCTTCGACACAAGACGCGGTTTCGGCCTGCGCGCGGTGCTGGGGGAGGCGAGCTACTACGCCCACGCCGGGGAGATTTCCGACGCCGCATTGGCGCGCGCCGCGGCGACGATCAAGGCCGCCAAGGCGATGGAGCATGCGGTGACCGCGGCCGGGCCTGCTTCCGCTCCGGCCGCGCTTTACACCGGCCTGAACCCGCTCGCGGACATGCCGTTCGCCGGCCGCGCGGCCTTGCTGGGTGAGATCGACGCGTTCGCGCGCGCGGCGGATTCCCGCGTGGTGCAGGTGATGGCGAGCATCGCCGGCGAGTGGCAGGTGGTGGAAATTCTCCGCGCCGACGGCCGGCGCGTCGCCGATGTGCGGCCGCTGGTGCGGATGAATATCTCCGTCGTGCTGGAGGAGAACGGCCGCCGCGAATCCGGCAGCCACGGCGCCGGCGGGCGCACCTCTTATGCGCCGCTGATGGACCCGCATTTCTGGCAAGGCGCGGTGCGTGAGGCGATCCGCCAGGCTTCCTTGAACCTCAGGAGCGTTCCCGCGCCGGCCGGCGAGATGCCGGTGGTGCTGGGGGCCGGCTGGCCCGGCATCCTGCTCCATGAAGCGATCGGCCATGGGCTGGAAGGCGATTTCAACCGCAAGCAGACCTCCGCCTTCGCCGGGCTGATGGGCAGCCGTATCGCCGCCAAGGGCGTGACGGTGGTCGATGACGGCACGCTGCCGCACCGGCGCGGCTCGCTCACCATCGATGACGAAGGCACGCCGACCTCGCGCACCACGCTGATCGAGGACGGCATTCTCGTCGGCTTCATCCAGGACCGACAGAATGCGCGGCTGATGAACATGCGCGCCACCGGCAACGGGCGGCGGCAATCCTACGCGCATTCGCCGATGCCGCGCATGACCAACACGGTCATGCTGGGCGGCGAGGCGTCCCGCGAGGACATGATCAAATCCATCAAACGCGGCCTCTACGCCGTGAATTTCGGCGGCGGCCAGGTGGACATCACCTCCGGCAAATTCGTGTTCTCGGCGTCGGAAGCCTACATGATCGAGGACGGAAAAATCGGCGCGCCCGTGAAGGGCGCGACGCTGATCGGCAACGGGCCGGATGCGCTGACCAAGGTGGAAATGATCGGCAACGATTTGGAGCTGGACCCCGGCATCGGCACCTGCGGCAAAAACGGCCAGGGCGTGCCGGTGGGCGTGGGCCAGCCGACGATGAAGATGTCCGGGCTGACGGTCGGCGGCACTGCGGCGTAGGCAGGCAAGCAAAAGTAAGCGCTACTTTTTGTGAACAAAAAGTAGCAAAAAAACTTTGTTATGCTGGGCGGAGGGGCTGAAGGTTCCGGCGGTGCGTAGCACCGTTGGAATAGCCCCGGAGGGCATGGGCGATGTCGGCGACACAGCCTGTGGCCCAGCATAACAAAAAACGGCCGTTTTCTAAACTAACAGAACATTAAAATTATTAATTAAGCGATGGATTTTTTCGTGCAGCCTTGCTATTTCCGGTTGCGGGGGCTGCCGCATTTTTATCCTTTGATTGCAGATACTGCCTGCTATTCAGCTTAACCATTTTCATCCCGGCAGCCTAAAGGGAGGCAACGTTGTTAACGTGGTTCCGGGAAATTGCGCCGATTCGTCTGAAACTTGCCGTCGCGTTCGGCACACAGGTCGGGCTCGTGGCCTTGTGCGGCGCGGCTGGCCTGTTGTTTGCGGTTGGTGAGATCGGCTTCACCGCGATGGCCGTGATCTGCGGCGCCGCGCTGCTGGTTTCCGTGATTCTGGGCATCGTGCTGCGTGAGGCGATCGCCGGCCCCTATGTCGGCACGGTGGTGCGCATGGAGGGGTTGGCCGCGGGGAATCTCGAGGCGTCGATCCGCTTCACGAATTATCGGGATTGCGTCGGGCGGATGACGAAAGCGATGTACATTTTCCGTCAGACGGCATTGGACAAGATCAAGGCCGATCGGGCCGCGGCCGAACAGGCGGCGGCGGAGGAGGAAGAGCGGCGGCGCCTGCAGGCGCGGACCGTCGCCGAACAGGCTGAGATCGTGGTGCATTCCGTCGGGCAGGGCCTAGCGCGGCTGGCCGGGGGGGACCTGACCTTCCGGCTGAACGAGGCGCTGCCCGGTGCCTATGAAGCCTTGCGGGGCGATTTCAACGCCGCCATGGAGCGGCTGCAGCAAACCCTGCGCGACGTGGCGCGCAACACCGGCGGCGTGCGCAACGGCGCGGCGGAGATTGCCGCGGCCTCCGACGATTTGGCCAAACGCACCAGCCACCAGGCGGAGACATTGGCGCAGGCCGCCACGTCGCTGGATGAGATTACCGGCACGGTGCGCCGCACGGCGGCGGGGGCCGGCGAGGCCCAGCGCCTGGTGACGGATGCGCAGGGGAACGCCGCGCGTTCCGGCGAGGTGCTGCGCGAGACCGTGGCGGCGATCGGCGAAATCGAAAGCTCGTCCAGGGAGATCGGCAAGATCCTTGGCGTGATCGATGAGATCGCCTTCCAGACCAATCTCCTGGCGTTGAATGCCGGGGTCGAGGCGGCGCGGGCGGGCGAGGCCGGGCGCGGTTTTGCCGTGGTCGCGGTCGAGGTGCGGGCATTGGCGCAACGCTCGGCGGATGCGGCGAAGGAGATCAAGACGCTCATCTCGGCTTCGGGTGCACAGGTCGCTTCCGGGGTAAGGCTGGTCGGCGAGACCAGCACCGCACTGGCGGGGATCGTCGCCCAGGTCGGGCAGTTGAACACGCTGGTGGGGGGCATCGCGGCGATGGCCCAAGGGCAGGCGGCGCAACTGGGAGACGTGAACGGCGCCATCCGGCAGATGGACCGGGTCACGCAGGAAAACGCCGCCATGGTGGAAGAGGCGACGGCGGCAAGCCAGAGTCTTGCAGGGCAGGCAAGCGAACTGACCCGGCTGGTCGGACGATTCTCAGTGCAGGCGGCCAGCGTACCCGTGCTTCGGGCGCTGCCGGCTGAGCTGGCGATTCACTGAAGTCAGTAAGGAAGCGCTACTTTTTGTGAACAAAAAGTAGCAAAAAAACTTTATTTACTCTGGGCCATGGGCTGTGTCGGCGACAACGCCCGTAGCCCAGCATAATAAAAGTTTTTGCGCCGCTTTTTTTAAAAAGCGGCTGCTTTCTTACTTCCTGACTTCTTAATACTGCGGCGTGATCGGTGCCGGGACGGTGCGGCCGGGGCGGTGGGGGCGCAGGCGGCCGAGGGTTTTGCGGAGCTTGCCGATCCGCGCGACGTCGTGGAGCCGGCGGTCGAGGAAGTGCAGCGTATTCTCGTCGCCTTCGGAATGGTCGTTCAGCCAGTAGAGCAGGGTCGCGCTGTAGACCGCGGCGAGGATGCCGCGCTTGGTGTACCAGGAAAAATCCGCGGACATATCGCCGGCGGCATGCCAGATGGCATCGACCGTGGCGGCGAGGATGCGCGCCGCGACCGGGGCGTGCGTCGGCAGGCTGAGCCAGGACAAGGCGCGGCGGATCGCCTCCTTGTCGCCGCGTGTCTGTTCCAGGCGCATGGCGATGATCGCGCGCACCCGTGCGGGGAGGCGGTAGGCGGCGAGGTCCGCGCCGGCGGCCTCCTCTTCCATGCGCTGGTCCATCAGCGCGAAGCTGCTTTCGATCATTTCGCCGGCGCCGTTTGGAAACATCAGCACCGCGTCCTCCCGGGGCCGGCCGATGCTGGCCAAGGCGTTGCGCACGGAAGTCTGGGTCCAGCCGTCGAACGGCACCTGCGGCAGCAGCGCGTCGAGCAAAGCTTCCATGTCCTCATCGATCTGCATCACACAATCTCCGGCAGAGGCTGGTTGTGGCGTTCGGTCTCTTCATTAAAGCCGAAATAGCGGAAATCCGACATGCGCATCGGGTAGAGGATGCCGTTGAGATGGTCGGTTTCGTGCTGGACGATGCGTGCCGCGAAGCCGGAAAGCTCGGCCGCGAAGGGGGCGCCGCGCGCGTCCAGCCCGGTCAGGCGGATGGCGCGGTAGCGGGGCACCGCGGCGCGCAGGCCGGGGATGGAGAGACAGCCTTCCCAGCCCAGCTCCCGTGCCTCCGAGAGCGGGGTGATTTCCGGGTTGAACACGACGGAGAGCGGCACGGCCACGCCGTTTTCGGCGCGGGCGGCGGGCAGGTGCCAGATGAACAGCCGCCGTGGCTGGTAAACCTGGGGAGCGGCGAGGCCGACCCCGCCGGCATCCTGCAGCGTCTCCGTCATGTCCGCCAGCAGCCTCTGGATGTCCGGCGCCAGCGGGTCGTCCACGGGCACGGCCGTTTCCAGCAAAACCGGGTGGCCCATGCGGGCGATTTTCAAGATTGCCATAGACGCATAGATGGCGCGGCAGAAAAGATTTGGCGAGAGCGCAAATTATGCTATAGGCGGGAAATCTTTCTCAGCACGGCCGTTAGGGCCGTGTTCGTTTTTGGCTTTTTTGTAGTTTTTTCAGGAGTTTCGGGCCAGGTGCAAGTTCTCGTTCGTGACAATAACGTCGATCAGGCGCTGAAGGCGCTCAAGAAGAAGCTGCAGCGCGAAGGCGTGTTCCGCGAGATGAAGCTCCGCCGCCATTATGAGAAGCCCTCCGAGCGCCGTGCGCGCGAGGCCGCCGAAGCCGTGCGTCGCGCCCGCAAGATGGAGCGCAAGCGCATCGAGCGCGAAGGCTTCTAAAACCCGCTCCGGCGGTTGGCTTTCATGCTGGGGCGGTTTGGCCCGGCTCTGATGTGAAGACCAGGTCCGGAAAGAAATATCAACGCGGTCGCCCTTGGCGGCCGCGTTTGCGTTTGTGGCCCGCGGCCGCGAAACCAGCACGGCCCAAATTGAAAAAAGTTTTTTGCTTCTTTTTTTCAAAAAAGAAGCGCTTCCTTTACTGTTTCTCCGCCCCGATCAGGAACTCGACATTACCCTCCGGCCCGGTGATCGGGCTGGTGGTGATGCCGCGCACGCGCCAGCCGGGCAGGGCGGACCACCAGGATTCGATGCGGGCACAGACGGCCTCGTGCACCGCCGGGTCGCGCACCACGCCGCCTTTGCCGACATGTTCCGGGCCGGCCTCGAATTGCGGCTTGATCAGCGCCACGGCGAAGGCGCCGGGCGCGCACAGCGCCATGGCGGCTGGCAGCACGGTTTGCAGACCGATGAAGCTGGCATCGCAGACCAGGGCGCCGACCGGCGCGGGGATTTGTTCCGCCGTGAGGTGGCGGGCGTTGGTTTTTTCCAGCACCGTCACGCGCGGGTCGGAGCGCAGCTTCCAGGCCAGTTGGCCATGGCCGACATCGACGGCGTAGACATGTTTCGCGCCCTGGGTCAGCAGCACGTCGGTGAAGCCGCCGGTCGAGGCGCCGACATCGAGGCCGATCCGGTCCAGGGCCGCGAAGCCGAAATGGGCCAGGCCGTGCGCCAGCTTGATCCCACCGCGCGAAACCCACGGGTGGTCTTGGCCTTTGACGGACAGGGCGGCATCCTCCGGCAGCATGTCGCCGGCTTTTTGAACGCGCGCGGTGCCGGCATAGACCAGCCCCGCCATGATGAGCGCTTGCGCCTTGGTCCGGGACTCCACGAGCCCGGCATTCACCAGCATGACATCGGCGCGTTGTTTGGGCATGGTTTAGTATAAGGAAGAAAGAGGCCGCTTTTTTGAAAAAAAGCGGCGCAAAAAACTTTTGTCACTCTGAGCCTGAGGCGTTGAACCCGCACGGGCCCAAAGTAAACAAAGTTTTTTTGCTACTTTTTGTTCACAAAAAGAAGCGCTTGCTTTCTTACTTAACTCTTCCTCGTCACGGTAAACCCCGCTAAAGCGCGCAGCAGGTCGGCCTTTTCACCGAAGCTTTCCAGGTGCCCGGCGGCCTGCTCGGCCAGGCGCTCGGCCTGGGCGCGGGCGCGGTCGAGGCCGAGGATGGCGACCATGGTGGCCTTGCCCTGGGCGGCATCCTTGCCGATGGTCTTGCCGAGTTCCTCGGCGGAGGCGGTTTCGTCCAGCACGTCGTCATAGATCTGGAAGGCGCCGCCGAGCTCGCGGCCATAGGCGGCGATGAAATGGCGCTGCGCCTGCGGGGCGCGGCCGAGGATGGCGCCGGCTTCGGCGCTGAACTGGATCAGGCGGCCGGTTTTCAGGGCCTGCAGGCGGGTGATTTCCGGCGCGGTGAGGGATTTGCCCTCGCCCTGCATGTCGATCATCTGGCCGCCGACCATGCCGCGCATGCCGGTCGCGGCGGCCAAAGCGAGCACCAGCTCGCAGCGGGCCTCGGGGTCGGCATGGGTGTCGGCCTCGGCCAGCACCTCGAAGGCGCGGGTCTGCAAGGCGTCGCCGGCGAGGATCGCGGTGGCCTCGTCGAATTTCTTGTGGCAGCTCGGCAGGCCGCGGCGCAGATCGTCGTCATCCATGGCTGGCAGGTCGTCATGGATCAGCGAGTAGGCGTGGAGCATTTCCACCGAAGCGGCGACGCGCGCGGCGCAGGTCTGGTTGACCGAGAAGAGTTGCGCGGTCTGCATGACCAGGAAGGCGCGCATGCGCTTGCCTCCGTTCAGCACGCTGTAGCGCATCGCCTCGATCAGCCGCGCTTCGGCGGTTTCGGGCACCGGCAGCAGCGCGTCGAGCTGCGCCTCTACCAGCCGGTTGGTTTCGGTCAGCGCCGCCGCCAGGGCGTCGGGTTTGTGCACCAGGTCGAGTGCCATCGGGTCAGTCCTCGGATTTCAGGGCGAGCGAGCCATCGGCGCGGGCGACGATCGCCTGCACGCGCGCCTCAGCCTCGGCCAGTTTGGCTTCGCAATGTTTTTTCAGCGCGGCGCCGCGCTCATAGGCGCTGATCGCATCTTCGAGCTTCTGCTGGCCGGATTCGAGGCCGCGCACGATAGCCTCGAGGGCCGCTAGCGCATCCTCGAAGGACAACGCGGAGATGTCGATTTTGTCATTCATGGGGTGTGACTACAATCCTGCCCGGAATTTCACAACCGCATTAGCGCACGGACATGAGCGGCGGCGGAGGCGGCGGTGGCTGTAAGATTATAGCCGCCTTCCAACAACGAGACGACCCGGTCCGGGCAATGCGTGTCGGCGACGGCGAGCAGAGCGTTGGTAACCCAGCTATAGTCTGCCTCACGCAGGCGGAGCTGGGCGAGAGGGTCGGCGGCGTGGGCGTCGAACCCGGCGGAGATGAGCAACAGTTCCGGACGGAACGCGCCGAGTGCCGGAATGATCTTATGTTCCCAGGATTCGCGAAAATCGTCGCTGCCGGAACCGGGCGGGAGCGGCACGTTGAGCACGTTGGCGGCAACGCCGCGCTCATACACCATGCCGGTGCCAGGGTAACACGGCTGCTGATGCGTGGACGCGTAGAACAAGTCGGGGTCGGGGGCGAAGATATCCTGCGTGCCATTGCCGTGATGCACATCGAAATCGGCCACGGCGATGCGCTTGAGGCCCCAGCGGGCGCGTGCATGGAAGGCGGCGACGGCGACATTGTTGAACAGGCAGAACCCCATGGCGCGGTTTGATTCGGCATGGTGGCCGGGTGGGCGGGTGGCGATGAAGGCGGCTTTCGCCCAGCCCTCCATCACTGCGTCGACGCCGGCGATGGCGCCGCCCGCGGCCCGCAGCGCCGCTTCCAGAGAGCCGGGCCCGAACACCGTGTCACCGTCGATATAGGTCACGCGATCGCGGGGCAGGGCCAGAATCGCGTCGATATGGGCCCGGGTGTGAGCGGGGCGGAGCGCTTCGAGCGGCGCCTCGGGCGCGATTTCGCGCAACAGCGGGACGAATTCCGGCGTTTCCAGCGCGCGCAGAATGAAGCGGATCCGGTCGGCGCATTCGGGATGTTCCGGCCCCGTATCGTGGCCGAGGACCGCCGGGTGGGTGAACAGCGCGACATTCATGCCGCTTTGTCCCGGCGCTTGATAGAGAAACTGAACACGCCGCGAATTTCGCTTGTGGCGATCAGCGCGTGGCCGGTGCTGTTGCAGAACTCACGGAAATCGGCGACCGCGGCGGGGTCGGTGGCGAGAATGCGCAGCTTCTCGCCAGCCGCCATGCTGCGCAGCGCGCGCGCCGCGCGCAACACCGGCAAGGGGGATTTCTGGAACTGGGCGTCGATCAGGCGTTCTCCCATAGCCGCAGAATGCGCGTCCCGGGGATCTTGAGCAAGGTGCAGATTCGGCGGAGAATCCTTAGCCATGGCATATCGCATCGGCATCGATCTCGGCGGCACCAAGACGGAGATCATCCTCCTGGCGCCGGATGGCACCGCCCTGTTGCGGCGGCGCGTGCCCACGCCCGTCGGCTATGCGGAGAGCCTGGCGGCGATCGCGGGGCTGGTGCGCAGCGCGGAGGCCGAGCTCGGCCATACGGCGACGGTGGGTGTGGGTATCCCCGGCACGATCAGCCCGGCCACGGGGAAGGTGCAGAACGCCAATTCCAACGCCCTGAACGGCCATGCGTTCGACCGGGACCTCTCCGCCATCCTGGAGCGCGAGGTGCGCGTGGCCAACGATGCCAATTGCTTCGCGCTGTCGGAGGCGGTGGACGGCGCGGCGGCGGGTGCGGCGGTCGTGTTCGGGGTGATCCTCGGCACCGGCTGCGGCGCCGGCATTGCGGTGCACAAGCGCATTCTCGAGGGAAGGCATCGTATCGCGGGCGAGTTCGGCCACACGCCGCTGCCCTGGCCGCGGCCCGAGGAGATGCCGTTGCGGCGCTGCTGGTGCGGGCAGGCGGGGTGCCTGGAACTTTACCTGGCGGGACCGGCTCTGGCCGCGGAATGTGACGGCGAGGGCGCGCGGGACGCCACGCAGATCGTGGACCGCGCCGCCGCCGGTGACGAGCGGGCGCGTGCCGCGCTGCGCCTGCATGCCGACCGGCTGGCGCGGGCGCTGGCGGTGATCACGAACATTCTCGACCCGGATGCGATCGTGCTGGGAGGTGGTCTCTCCAACCTGCCGGGGTTGGCGGAAAACCTGCCCGGATTGATGAAGCCATATATTTTCGCCGACCATTTCGCGCCGAACGTCGTGCGCAACAAGCACGGCGATTCTTCGGGCGTGCGCGGCGCCGCCTGGCTCTGGCCGGATGTGAAGAAAGAGGCCGCTTTTTGAAAAAAGCGGCGCAAAAACTTTTTGTTATGCTGGGCCATAGGCTTCGTCAGCGCCGACGCCCATGCCCTCCGAGGCTATTCCAACGGTGCTACGCACCGCCGGAACCTTCAGCCCCTCCGCCCAGCATAAATAAAGTTTTTTTGCTTCTTTTTGTTCACAAAAAGAAGCCTTCCTCTTCGCTTATTCTCGTGGGTCGCACCTGATGCCGGCTATCTGCCGCGATTGCGATGCGATGGTGGCGGGCGAAACCTGCGCGTCCTGCGGCAGCGCGCGGGTGGTGCGGCATGCCGAGCTGCTGGAGCTGGCGATCGGCCATGTGGATTGCGACGCTTTCTATGCCAGCGTGGAAAAACGTGACCGGCCGGAATGGCGCGACAAGCCGGTGATCGTCGGCGGCGGCACGCGCGGCGTGGTGGCGACCTGCTGCTACGTGGCGCGGCTTTATGGCGTGCGCAGCGCCATGCCGATGTTCAAGGCGCGTAGCCTGTGCCCGCAGGCGGTGATCGTCAGGCCGGACATGGCGAAATATGCCGAGGTGTCGGCCAAAGTACGGGCGTTGATGGATGAGCTAACGCCGCTGGTGCAGCCGCTTTCGATCGACGAGGCGGTGCTCGATCTCTCCGGCACCGCCACGCTGCACAACGCGGCGCCGGCGGTCACGCTCAACCGGTTTGCCCGGCGAATCGAGCGTGAACTCGGCATCACGGTGTCGATCGGGCTGGCGCATAACCGGATGTTGGCAAAACTCGCAGCAGAGCGCGGCAAGCCGCGTGGCTTCTCCGTGCTGGGGCGTGAGGCGGCCGCGCTTCTGGCGCCGGAGCCGGTCGGCTTGCTGCCGGGGGTGGGCCCGGCCCAGATGAAGCGGTTCGCCGCACTCGGCTTCACCCGGGTCGGCCAGCTCGCTTCGTTGGGCGATCGTGACGCCAGTCGGCTTTTGGGCGAGGAAGGGCCGGGCTGGGCGGCGCTGGCACGCGGCGAGGATACGAGACCCGTGCGGCCGGAGCGGGAGTCCAAATCCATCAGTGCCGAGACGACTTTTGCCGCTGATTTCGCCCGTCTCGCCGATCTCGAGCCGCCGCTCTGGCTGCTCTGCGAGAAACTCGGCCGGCGCCTGCGCGGAGCCAACCTGGCCGCCGCCGGGGTGGTGCTGAAGCTGAAAACCGCCAAATTTGTCGGCCGCACCCGCAACCAGCGCCTGGCCAACCCGACCCAGCTGCCGGAGACCTTGTTCGAGGCGGCGCGGGAGATGCTGCGCCGTGAGGCGGACGGCACCGCGTTCCGGCTGATCGGCATCGGCGCCGCCCCGCTGGTCCCGGCGACGCAGGCCGATCGCGGCGATCTCGCCGATACCGTTGCGGTCCGGCGGCAGGCGCGGCAGGACGCGATCGACCGGCTGCGGGCGCGCTTCGGCGCCAGCGCGGTGCAGCGCGGCCGCGGCCTGCCGAAAACGCCGTCGTGAGACAAGAAAGAAAGCGCTTCTTTTTGTGAACAAAAAGAAGCAAAAAAACTTTTTTAAACTGGGCCCGTGCCGCTCGGGCGCCTCGGGCCCGGCGTAAGCAAAAGTTTTTGCGCCGCTTTTTTCAAAAAGCGGCCGCTTCCTAAAAAAGGCTTGGCGCGTCATTGATCTGGACCGGTCATGTTCTAGTATTCCGGCATGAGCGAGCATTTGATGATCGACAGGCGGAGCTTTCGGGAGGCCATGTCCCGCCTCGGCGCGGCGGTGAACATCATCACCACCGCGGCGGATGAGGGCGATATCGGTTTCACGGCGTCGGCGGTGTGCAGCGTCACGGACGATCCGCCGACATTGCTGGTCTGCATGAACCGCAACAACAGGTACAACGCCGCGTTCAAGGCGGCGGGGAAGCTGTGCGTCAACGTGCTGTCGCATGAGCAGGAGGCGCTTTCGGCCCTGTTTGCGGGCGGTGATATGCCCATGGCGGAGCGCTTCGCCCAGACAAGCTGGACCCGCCTGGCGACCGGCGCGCCGGTTCTGGAAGCGGCGGTGGCGAGTTTCGACTGCAGAATCGACCAGATCACGGAAGTGGGAACGCATAGCGTCCTGTTCTGCGCGGTGGCGGCGATCCGCCTCGGCAGCGCCAATAGCGGGCTGATTTATCATGGCCGGGCCTATCACAAAATCAGCGGCGCCGACGCGGCTTAAACAAAAAGAAAGACTACTTTTTGTGAACAAAAAGTAGCAAAAAAACTTTATTATGCTGGGCTATGGGCGTTGTCGCTGACACGGCCCATAACCCAGCATAATAAAAGGTTTTTGGTGCTGCTTTTTTCAAAAAGCAGCTGCTTTCTTAAAGCGCCATTGCAAAAACCGCGGGGCTTTTCTGCAAATTCCGCCGCGAATCGACAAGATCTCGGCGAGAGATCTGCATAATCCTCACAAAACCAGCAGACGGGTCCGCGATTGTCGTGGTGACGCCGTGGAATATGAGGCTTGTGTTTCAGAAAGGCGCCTGGCCATGAACTATATGAACACCGAACTGTCCGATATGTCCGCCCTGTCTGCCGGCGATGGTTCGGCGGCCGCGATGGCGCCAGGGGTGTTCCAGGTTCCGGCGCCGGCGCAAGACGCCGCCGCCTTGCACCGGGCCAATCAGATGATGGCCGAATTGTTCGTCGCCGCGCTCGGGATCGATCAGGAGGTGCGGTTTTCCGGAACGCCGGCCTGGACGTTGCTCTGCCGTACCATGAGTTTCGGCATGGCGCTCGACCTGCTGGAATTGTGCCGGCTGCGGGAGCTGGGGGCGCATGAGGGCTGCAACGATCCGCATTTCATGGCTGACAAGATCGCAGCGTTGGTCCGCCAGGTGAATGACATCGCGAAATATTCCTCGCGCACCGCGCCGGTGATCGGCTGGCCTTTGGAAGATCTTTTTTATGCGCTCGCAGATCTGTTGGGCGCGGAGGAGACACAGACCGCGATGCGGTTCGGCATCGATCATATACGCATGCCGCCTATGCATGCGCACGTGGTCAGCCTGGTGGCGCTGCGCCTGTTCCTGGCCATTCTGCGCCGCCGCTATGAGGTCCGGGCGGCGGGCCCGATCGGGGTGAGTGTCACCAAGGCCGGGAATGAAGTGACGCTCGTCGTTTCCGATCACGCCTATCGCGGCGCACCGGCGGATCAGAGCGTGCACCGGGGGCTGATCCGTTTCGGTGGCAGCATTGAAGCCGCTTTTCTGTGTCGGCATGCCGATGAGCATACTGAGAGCGTCATCATGTGGTTCACTCTGCCCACACTGAAATGACGGCAAACTTCGAGTCAGATGCTTTGCACGTTGCGGGATCGGTTTGTTGAAAAATCGAGTCGGCACCTGATCGCCGCGTCGTGAAATCATACGCGGCCTGCCGCGCCGCGGATCGGAGAGTGATCAGCGAGGGACCTTGACAGTTCAGGAACCGATCATCCAATTTAAGGTTGTCTTCCGGGCCGGGTTTTTCTAGTGGCTAGCGGAGTGTCAGGTGCTTTCTCCGGCGGCAAGGAACGTTGTGGCAGATTTTTCTCATTCCGGCGGCGAAGCCGCTTTGTTGCAGCCACGCTCCGACAAGCCGGTTATGACCTTCGGCCCGGAGACATTGCGGGACCGGACGGATTTGCTGCGTGAGATCAATCTGGTGCGGCAAGGGCGGTTGGTCGAACGGCGCTTGTTCCTGATCGTGATCAACATTGCCGACACCAAAAAATACGATGAGATCATCCGCGTCTTTGGTTACAAATTCGCTGACGACCTGTTAGGCATCCGGCTCGCCGATCTGGAGTTCATCACCCGCCGGCAGCCGGCCTTCCACGTCGGGTTCTGGAGCGTGGGGCTGGTGTTCGAGGCCGACGACGAGCGCGATTACGAGGCGGCGCTGTCGCGGCTGCTCGGCACGCTGGCCAAGCCGCTGATCTGCCGCGGCATTCCGGTCGCCATCAAAGGCGGCGTCGGGGTGTGCGACCTGGCGCGCGGGCTGGGCTCGGCGGAGGATCTGTTGCAGGCCACCTTCCTGGCCGGGCAGGCCGGGGCGGAGCTGCCGTCGGGCTGGCAGGAATGCAATTATGATCTCTCGGACGACCATCGCCGCGCCTTTGCGCTGATCGCCGAGGCCGAGGCCTCGTTGGCGACGAATTCCGAATTCGAGCTGAGCTACCAGGCGCGGGTAGATCTGCGAAGCTGGCGTTGCGTGGGTGCCGAGGCGCTGCTGCGCTGGCATCATCCGACCCTGGGGCTGGTGATGCCGGACGAATTCGTTCCCCTGATCGAGATGACCGGACTGGTGCGCGAGCTCACCGCCTGGGTGCTGACGCGCGCCGTGTCGCAGACAGCCTCATGGCACACCGCGGGCTTCAATCTGAAAACCTGCGTGAACATTTCCGCAAAAAACCTCGCGGAGCCGGATTTTGTCCGCCGGCTGGCGGCGCTGCTGGAGCAATACCGGCTGCCCCCGGCATTTCTGGAGCTGGAATTCTCCGAACGGCACCGGTTCGAGAACATGGACGACGCCGAACAGCATTTGTGGGCCTTGCGTGAGCTGGGGGTCGGGCTGTCACTGGACGATTTCGGCACCGGGCCGAACGGCTTCACCTCGCTCGAGACCATCCCCGCGAACGTGGTGAAGATCGACCGGCGGCTGATCAACTCGGTTGCCAATAACGCCCGGCAGCAGGCGCTGGTGAAATCGCTGATCCGCCTGGCGCATGAGATGGGCATGCAGGTGGTGGCCGAGGGGCTGGAACTGCCGGCAACCCAGAAAATGCTGCTCGACTGGGGCTGCGACGCGGCGCAGGGGTTCCTGATCAACCGTCCGATGCCGGCCGAGCCCTTTATGGCCTGGCTGAGCAAGGCCTTCGTCAATTGAAAAGAGCGGCCGCTTGAACAAGGCGGCGCGAAAATTTTTTCGCGGTTGGGGGCTGTGGCGTTGTCGCCCGCGCGACCCAATTAAAAATCTCATCGAACCGCTCGCGGGCCTGGACCCGGCATGGCGAACAGGCCGGCCGGTGCCACGCAGGCAAACGGTATGTTAGATACGGACGCAAACGGGCAAGGAGAGGGTGAATGCGCATTCTGGTGGTCGGTGCGGGATCGACGGGCGGCTATTTCGGCGGGCGGCTGGCGCAGGCTGGGCGCGCCGTCACGTTCCTGGTGCGCCCCGCCCGGGCCGCGAGATTGCGCGCGGAGGGGCTCCAGATCGTCAGCTCGCAAGGCGATGCCACCGTGACGCCGCAGCTGGTGACCGCCGACGCGCTGGATGGCGCCTATGACCTCGTGCTGCTGTCGGTCAAAGCCTACACGCTGGGGGCGGCGATGGAGGATATGACCAAAGCGGTGGGACCCGAGACGATGATCCTGCCGGTGCTCAACGGCATGCGCCATATCGATGAACTGATCGAGCGGTTCGGGCGGCCGGCGGTGCTGGGCGGTTTATGCCGGGTGCACGCCACGCTCGATGCGCAGGGCCGGATCGTGCAGATGGGCAAGATCCAGGACCTTGTCTATGGCGAGCTGGACGGCGCGGCCACCACCCGGATCCGGGCGCTGGACGCGGTGCTGCAGGGCGCTGGGTTCGATGCCCGGCTGAGCATGAATATCGAGCTCGATATGTGGGAGAAATGGACGATGCTGGCGAGCCTCGCCGGGATCACCTGCCTGATGCGCGGGACCATCGGCGAGATCGAAGCGGCGCATGGCGGGTCTGCCTTCGCGCTGCGTTTCGTGGACGAGGTGAGCCGCGTGGTGCAGGCCGTGGGGCAGCCGCCGCGCCCCGCCCTGCTGGAAACTGTGCGGGCGATGATGACCCAGAAGGGCGCGGCTTCCACCGCCTCGATGTATCGTGATCTGATCCAGGGGGCGGCGGTGGAAGCCGACCAGATCCTCGGCGATCTGCTCTCCCGCGGCGAGCGCGCCGGCATCGACACGCCGCTGCTCGCCGCCGCCTATGCACAGCTTTGCGTGTACCAGAACCGGCTGAAGGCGTAGCAGGCACAGGAAGGGCCCATGGCCCGCATGGCAGGTATTTTCTATCTAAGATAGCAGCAAGGCCGGCGCATGAACCTCTTGCCGCCGCGGCAAGGGGCTTCCATGATAGGGTCGTGACCCTTGCCCAATTTCCCATCGCCGTTCAGGCCGCGGCACTTCTGATCCTTTCCGTGGCCGTAGAGCTGCTGTTAGCGCAGCTGCATTTGCCGGCCTCGTTGCTGCTGGGGCCGATGGTGGCCGCGATCGTCTGCGCGGTGCTGCAAACCGGTATGCGCATTCCCCAACTGCTCTTCACCTGCGGCCAGGCGATCGTTGGCTGCATGATCGCGCGCACCATCACCGCTTCGATCGTGCGGGACATGATGGCCGACTGGGCGGTTTTTGTCGGCGCGGTGGTGGCGGTGATCATCGTCAGCAATGCGCTCGGCTGGCTGCTGGCGCGGCTGCGCGTGCTTCCCGCCAGTACCGCGATCTGGGGTTCGTCTCCGGGGGGCGCCAGTGCGATGGTGCTGATGTCGGAGGCGTTCGGCGCGGATATCAGGTTGGTCGCCTTCATGCAGTATCTGCGCGTGGTGTTCGTGGCCGTGGTCGCCACCCTTGTCGCGCGCCTGTATACCGGCAACATCGGCACGGCGGCGGCGCAAGACTGGTTTCCGAAGCTTCTGCCCGGACCGTTTGCGGCGACCTTGGCGCTCGCCGCGCTCGGCGTGCTCGTCTACCGCAAATGGCGCCTTCCCGCGGGGGCGCTGCTGGTGCCGCTGTTTCTCGGCGCCCTGCTGAACGGTTCAGGGACGATGACGATCGAATTGCCGCCCTGGCTGCTCGCGGCCAGCTACGCGCTGGTCGGCTGGAGCATCGGGCTGCGCTTCACCCGGCAGATCCTCATGCATGCGGCAAAAGCCTTCTCCCGCGTCGCGGCCTCGATCCTGGTCCTGATCGGGCTGTGCGGCGGGTTGGCCGTGGTGATGGTGAAAACCATGCATGTGAATCCGGTAACCGCTTACCTGGCGATGAGCCCGGGCGGCGTGGATTCCGTCGCGATCATCGCCGCGTCGTCGCCCGGGGTGAACGTGCCGTTCGTGATGGCGATGCAGACGGCGCGCTTCCTCATCGTGGTGTTCGCCGGCCCGCCACTCGCCCGCTTCGTCTCCAACAGCCTGCGCCGGTACGCGCCGCAGGCGTAAAGGAAGAAAGAAGCCGCTTTTTTGAAAAAAAGCGGCGCAAAAAACTTTTGTTATGCTGGGCCCGAGGCTGTGTCAGCGCCAACGCCCATGGCCCAGCATAAATCAAAGTTTTTTTGCTTCTTTTTGTTCACAAAAAGAAGCGCTTTCTGTCTGTCTGTCCCCTCCGATCAAAGCCAGCCCCTCGGCCACCGAGACGAACTCCCCGCCGGCGGAGAGTTTTTCCGCGCCGAAGCGCTGGCTGAACAGAGCGCGGACGGCGGGGACGAAGGAGGTGCCGCCGGTGAGGAACACGCGGTCGATCTGCGCCGCCGTGAGGCCCGCCTGCGCCAGGGTTGTGTCCACGCTCTCGCCCAGGCGCCTGAGCTCCGGCGCGACCCAGCCCTCGAATTCGTCCCGCGCGATCGTGCGGTCGATGGTGAAATCGTCATGCACGAAACGCAACCTGGCTTCCGGCACGCGCGACAATTCGGCTTTGACCGCGCTGACCGTCTGGTAGAGCTGGTAGCCGAGTTCGTCCTGGATCAGGCTGACCAGGTTGAGCAGCGGCGAGGGGTCGTCGCTGGCGCGCGCCACCTCTTCGATGTCGCGGAGGATCTTCGGCGTGCGCATCAGCGAGAGCCGGTGCCAGCGCGCGAAACTGTTGAAATAGTCCACCGGCACCGGCAGTTCCTTGCCCATGATCTTGTAGACACCGCCTTTGCCAAGGCGCGGCGAGACGGCATTGTCGATGATCCGGTAGTCGAAACTGTCGCCGGCGATGCCGACGCCGCCATGGGCGAGCGAGGCAAGCGGCTGCGCCGCCCCGGGGATGAAGCGGATGATGGAAAAATCGCTGGTGCCGCCGCCGAAATCGCCGACCAGCACGGTGGCGGGGCGTTCCAGGGTGCGGATGAAGCGGTAGCCGGCGGCTTGCGGCTCGAAGGCGACATCGACCGAAGGGCAGCCGGCGGCGGCGAAGGCGGCGCGCAGCCTGGCCTCGCCGAATTCATCGTCGGCAAAATCCCCGGCAAAGCGCACCGGCCGCCCGGCCACGATATGGAGGTCCGCGCCGCGCAGCCCGGCGGCTTCGAGCAGGGTGCGGAGAAACACCGCGATCATCTCCTCGAGCGAAAAAATCCGGCCGAAAATGCGCGTCTGGGCGAAGCTGCGCTGCGCCAGATAGGTCTTCATCGACATGATGAGGCGGCTGTCGGTCGGGTCATCGAGATAGGCCTCGATCGCCGCCGGGCCGGCCTGGTGGTGCAGCAGGGACCGGCCTTGCCGCGTGTCCGTGGCGAAGCAGAGCACCGTGCGGAAGACATCGAAATCCGCGCTGCCGAGGCGGAAACGCTGGCTGTGCACGGTGCCGTCCGGGGTCAGCCGGCTCACGACGCTGTTGGTCGTGCCGAAATCGATGCCGACGATGCTGGTCATGAAAACCCCTTCCCGAAAGCGGAAAAGGCTTCAAGCGCAGTCCCGGCGGGGATGCAAGTCAGGGCAGGCAAGCAAAAGAAAGAAGCCGCTTTTTGAAAAAAGCGGCGCAAAAACTTTTGTTTGTGCTGGGCCTGAGGTTGTGTCGCCGACAACGCCACTGACCCAGCATAACAAAGTTTTTTTGCTACTTTTTGTTCACAAAAATAGCGCTTTCTTCCGTCAGCCTCAACCTTCCGGATAATCCGCGCCGAGCGTGGTCTTTTCCCAGGCCGCGATTTCCCCCTGCAGCGTGTCCAGCTTCTGCCGCACCATGGCGAGGCCGGGCTTGCCCAGCACCAGGTGGCCGGGCGGGTTCGGCGCTTCCACGGCGTCGATGATCGCCTGGGCGGCGCGGACCGGGTCGCCCGGCTGCTGGCCGCTATAGCCGGAGATCTGCCGGCGGCGGGCCCCGGCGGTGGCGTCGTAGGCGTCGATGATGTTCGCCGTCTGTTTCAGTGACCGGCCGGCCCAGTCGGTGCGGAACGGGCCGGGCTCCACCGCCAGCACCTTGATGCCGAGCGGGGCGACTTCCTTGGCCAGGCCCTCGGAGAGCCCTTCCACGGCAAACTTGGTCGCCGCGTAATAGCCGCTGGCGGCATTGCCGACGAGCCCGCCGACCGAGGTGATGTTGACGATGTGGCCCCGTCCGGCGCGGCGCATGCCGGGCAGCACGGCGCGGATGGTATCGGCCAGGCCGAAGACATTCACTTCGAACATGGCGCGGATTTCCGCGTCCTCGCCTTCCTCGATGGCGGCGAGGTAGCCGTAGCCGGCATTGTTCACCAGCACGTCGATGGCGCCGAATTTCCGCTCCGCCGCCTGCACCGCCGCGCGCACCTGCGCGGGATCGGTGACGTCGAGCGCCAGCGCCAGGCTGTTGGCGCTGTCCGTGGCGAGGTCTTCGACCTTGGATTTGTCGCGGGCCGTGACGACCACGCGTTTGCCGCGGCGCAGCAATTCCCGGGCGAGCTCGCGGCCGAAGCCGGTCGAGCAACCGGTGATGAACCAAACCGGTTTGTGTTGTTCAGCCATGAATCCCTCCTGAAAGACACGCACATAAATCGTATGCCAGGCCGCGCCGGGACGAAGCGGCCTGAAACGTTTCTGGTGTTGCAAACCTGGAAGTCCCGTGTCCCTGGCATCTGCCTGCGAATGTCAGGGGCAGGACGCGAAGCTCAGAACTCCTCGTGGTCGAGGTCCTGAGACTGGTCGGCCAGTTCGGTTTCGTCATCGAACCGAACGGAGTCTTTCGCCGCCTCGGGTGCCGGCGGCGTGGCGGGCTTGATCTCGGCGCTCTTGCGCTTCGGTGCGCTGGTGCGCTTCGGCTTGGCGGCGCTGGCCAGCTGCATCTCCAGATCGGCAAGCTGCGTTTCCAGCTCCGCGATGCGGCCTTCGGCGAATTTCAGCGCCTTGGTTGCCTCACGCTGCTTCGCGCGCAGCCCCTTGTTGGTGAGCTCGAGCTTTTCGAGATCAGCGCGCAGTCCCTTCGCGGACGAAGCGGCGGCCTTCACCGGCGCCTTGCGCGCGGTGGTCGCTTTGCTCGGCTTGGGCGGCGCGGCGCGGCGCGCGGTGGCGCGGGTGGTCTTGGCCGGGGTCTTGGTGGTGCTCTTCACCGTTGCCTTCGTAACAGCTTTGGTTTTTTTCGCGGCGGCGGTGCGGGTCGGGGCCGCGCGGCGCGTTGCGGTTGAACGGCCGGTGCTACGCGCCTTCGTGGCGGCTTTCTTGTTGCGGGTTGGTGTTGTTGCTCGCGCCATGGCGGAAATCTCCAATTTGCAAATAAATCGTTAACAGAAATGCGCCGCGAATGCGACAGGTGCAGTTGCAGGGCGACACGGCGCGCCACCCCGCCCGCCGGATGAGGCGGCGACATGCTCCATGGAAGTTTGGACTGCGATCCGGCAAGCAAACAGCATGAGAAGAGGACCTAAAGAAATTTTCCGGCCTCATCAATGTTGATCGCGCGCGGCTTCATACAAGCCGATCTGCCGATTTTATCTTGGATTTTCCAAGAATGGTTGCTGCTTCTGGAAATTTTCGATTCGGTGCGCCCGCGGGCGCACCGGGGCAATGCAAAATTAGATGGTAAGGGCGCGCAATGCGCCGAGGTTGCGCAAATCGACGCGGCGCGCGGCGGGCATTTTTATGACGCCGTCTTTTTCAAGTTTCGAGAGCGTGCGCGACACGGTTTCGATCGTCAGGCCAAGAAAATCGGCGATGTCCTGGCGTGACACGGCCAAGGTGACGGTGGCTTGCTGGGTGGAGCGGCTGGCCCAGTGCAGCAGGAAGCAGGCAAGTTTTTCCAGGGCGCTGCGGTGGCCGAGCAGCAGCGCATGGTCCTGCGCGCGCGCCGCGTTTTGCAGCGCGAACTGGAACAGATGCCGGGCCACGGCTTCGTTGCCGTCGCTCAAGCTGTCCAGGGAGCGGCGGCGATAGGCGACCAGCGTGCAGTCGGCGGCAGCCTCGGCGGCGAGCCGATGTGCCTCGCCGGGTTCGATGCCGAACACCTCACCGGCGAGATAGAAGGCATCGACCTGCCGGCGGCCGTCACCGAGGAATTTGCAGGTGCGCACCACACCGGAGACCACTTTATAGAACAGGGTTGCCTGGTCGCCCTCGCTATAAATCCCCTGATCCTGCGCGACGCTGATCAAGGTGCCGGCGAGACCGGGCTGCTGGTCCCAGAAACTCTGCCGGTCGTCCTGCAGAAACTGGGCGGCCAGAAGGGCGGATGACGGGCTGAAGGAGGGGGCGGACAATGTCGACATCGGGCACTCCTGATTCATGCGATGTCGTACCCTACGAAGGGTTGAGAGCGCGCGATATTCGGTTCGTTGCTAAGGGATTCTACGTAGCCCGGTCATGAATGCGCGGGCCTGCCGGCGGCGCGGTCGCCGGACGGGCGGAGTGCGTCCCGGATGCTGTCGAACAGCGACCCGTCGAGCGCCGGATTCTCGATGACGCGATGCACGTGCGCTTTGGCGGCGCGGTGGCGGAACGTCTCGCTGGCATAGTCGGTCATGACCACAACCGGCAGCGAATGTCCGCGCGCCCTGAGGCCGGACATGACGTGGAAGCAGTTCACCGCGGGTGGGCGATGGCCCAGGACCAGGCAGCCGGCTTCCGTCAGGCTGGAATCCTGAAGCAGGCCGGTGACGGTGCTGAAGGTGCGCACCCGGATCTCGCTCTGTTCGAGCGCGAATTTCAGGGATTCGCGCACGGCGAGGTCAAGGTCCAGGATCAGAACGAGATTTTGCCCGTCATCCACTTTGTTATGGTCCACCATGCCGCCGTGATTTTGCGATACGATGAACTGTTATAAGTGGTTTCCGGGATGGTCGATTTGATTTGCCGCAAGCTGCGGCGCCAGGGCGGAGAGAGACGGGAAGGCGCCTTTTGTCGGCTTGGGCCGTGCTGGCTTAAGCGCCCCCGGCCCAGCGCCAACAAAAGTTTATGGCGCCGGTTTTTTTCAAAAAAAGCGGCAGCTTTCTTCGCCTAGCTTGCAGAAAGGATGCCCGTGGCCAACGCCATGCGGACCAGCTCCGAGAGGCTGCTCGCGCCCATTTTCGTCATGACATTGGCGCGATGCACTTCCACGGTCCGGGGGCTGAGTTTCAGATCGTTGGCAATGCTCTTGTTCGGCAGGCCGGCGACCAGGCCCTGCAAGACCTCGCGCTCGCGGGGGGAGAGCGTTTCCAGCCGGATGCGCGCCATTTGCGTGCCGCGATCGCGCTGCGCGGTCGCCTCGGATTCCGCGAGGGCCTCGCGGATCGCGGCCAGCAAGGCCTCGTCGTCGAAGGGCTTTTCGATGAAGTCCGCAACCCCGGCCTTCATCGCCTCCACGGCCATGCGGATATCGGCGTGGCCGGTCATGATGATCATGGGCAAGGAAACACGCAATTCGCGCAGGCGGCGGCGCAGCTGCAGCCCGTCCATTTCCGGCATGCGCATATCGCTGACGATGCAGCCCGGCTGCAGGCTGTCGAGGGAGTCGAGAAAGACCAGCGCGGATTCATAGGCGCGCACCGCGTGCCCGGCGGCGGTGAGCGAGAAAATCAGCGAGTGGCGCACGCCGTCATCGTCATCGATCAGGTGAATCACGGCGTCAGACATGGGGATTGTCCTCATCTGAACCGGCATTCAGCGTAAAGCTGAACACGGTGCCGCCGCCTTGGTTGGGCTCGGCCCAGAGCCGGCCGCCATGGGCCTCGATGATGGTCCGCGAGATCGACAGGCCCAAGCCCATGCCGTGCGTCTTGGTGGTGATGAAAGGCTGGAATAATTGCGCGGCGATGCTCTCGCTGATGCCGGTGCCGGTATCGGCCACGCTGACCTCGACCATGCCGGCGTCGCAGGCGCGCGTTTGGATCAGCAGGTCGCGGCGCTCCATCCCCTGGGTCGCTTCTACGGCGTTGCGGATCAGGTTGAGCAGCACCTGTTGCACCTGGATCTTATCGACGTACACGGTGACGGCCGCCGGATCCAGCGCATAGGACACGCGCATGCCGGCCTCCTTGATGCCGACCAAGGCCAGGGCGCTGGCCTCTTCGATGAGCTTCGGCAGGTTCTGGTAATCCTGCTCGCTCTCGCCGCGGGAGACGAAATTGCGCAGGCGGCGGATGATCTGGCCGGCGCGCAAGGCCTGTTCGCCGGCGCGCTCCATCGCTTCGCGTGCCAGCTTCAGCATGTCCGGGCGGGTCGTTTCCAGCAGCCGGCGCCCGCCATTGAGGTAATTGGCGATCGCCGAAAGCGGCTGGTTGAGCTCATGCGCCAGGGTCGAGGCCATTTCCCCCAGCGCCGTGTAGCGGGACATATGGATGAGCTCGCTTTGCAGTTCCTGCAAGCGCTGCTGCGTCTGCTGCCGCTCCGTGAGGTCGCGGACGAAGCCGATGAACATTTGCCGTTGCGCGCTGCCGGCCTCGCCCACCGTCAATTCCATGGGAAAGGTCGTGCCATCGCGGCGCTGGCCTACCACCACCCGGCCGATGCCGATGATCCGGCGTTCGCCCGTGGCGCGATAGCGAGAAAGATAGGAATCATGCTGCTCACGATAGGGCGGCGGCATGAGCATGCTGACATTCCGCCCGATCACCTCGGCGGCCGCGTAACCGAACAGCCGTTCGGCGGTGAGGCTGAAAGACTGGATGACGCCTTGGGGGTCGATGATGATCATCGCGTCGGGCACGGTCTCCAGCACGGAGCGCAGATGCGCCTCGCGCTCTTGCAATTCGAGCTGGGCACGCTTGGCCGCGGTCACGTCGCGGACGATTTTCGTGGCGCCGGCGAGCTTGCCGTAACGATCCCTGAACGGCGAAATGGTGACGGAGATGTCGATGATCCGCCCGTCCTTGCAGCGGCGCTGCGTCTCGAAATGGTCGATTTTCTCGCCGCGCTGCAGCCGCGCCAGAAGCAGGTCCTCCTCATCGAGCCGGTCGGAGGGCAGCAGGATGGTGATCGGCCTGCCGGCCACTTCGGCGGCCGTGTAGCCGAAAATGCGTTCGGCCCCGGCGTTCCAGTCGATGATGATGCCTTCGAGCGATTTGGAAATGATGCCGTCGTCGGAGGCGGTTACGATCGCGGCCAGGCGGCTGACCGCCTCATCGTGTGGGTCAAAGATTGGTTCGGTCTCCTGGCTGGTCATGGCGGCCTGCCCCCCGCGTGCCGGTGGAATATAGCCAAAGCCGGGTCGGTCCCGCAACGGGGGCGACCTGCTTTCAGCGTCCGGCGGAATGCCGGTTTTGCGCCGAGCCTGACCCGATGTTACCGTCGAGACGGCTCAGCGCAACGATGTTCTAACCAGGCGTGTGCGTTTGGCCGGGCTGGCGCCGGTTGCAGGCATGTGCCGTAATGGTTGGGCTTGCGACAAGAACGAGATGGTAATGTCTTTATGAAGAAAATGTGGCGAATGCTGGCGTTTTTGGCTGTGGCGGGGTGTTCGACGACGGCGCGGGCGCCGCACGATTCATCGCTCTCCGCGACAGATCTCGCGGCGCTGACAGCGTCTTATCAGTTGATCGCTTTCGACTTGCGCGAATGCACGCTGGTGCGGCGGCAAAATCCGGGGACGGCGGTGCGCAACGTCGCGGCGCAGATCTGCGTGGATGCGCAACATTATAGGCCGATTCTGGAAGGGTTGGCGGCGCGGCATGATGTTGCCTTGCCGAACACGCTGAATGCCGCTCTGGAGGCGCAGTATGTGGCTCTGTCATACCGCCCGATGCCCAACTTCGCGGTGAATTATTTGAACGATCAGATCGCGAGCCACGAACGGGCTTTGGCGGTATTTCGTCATACCGCCCGCACGAGTACGGACGCCGACATCAGAGCGCTTTATCAGAACGCAATTCCGGTGGTCCGGAAGAACCTTGCCAGCCTGCGCCAAGCCCTTGCCGTGACCCCGGGGTAACGGGGCACCGCATTTGCGCGGGTTGGTTGTTCTGGCTCGAGCGCGCACGCGGGAAAATATATGTGCCATGGCCGCCTTGTTTCGCTTCAGGCTGGTTTGACCTCGATCTTCTTGGTCGTCTCTTTTGCTGCCGCGGTTTTGGGCAGAATAATCGTGAGAACACCCTTGGCGACCTCCGCCTTGATTTGCGTCTGGTCCACATTTTCGGGGAGGAAGAAGCTGCGTTCGAACGTGCCGTAGGAGCGCTCGACCAAATGGTAGTTCTTGCCTTCGGTTTTGGTTTCGCTCCGCTTTTCGCCGCGAATCACCAGGTTGGCGCCGTCGATCGAGACGCCGACATCTTTTTCCGTCAGGCCAGGCAGTTCCGCGGTGATCGTATATTGGCGGTCATCTTCCGCGACATCCACCAAAGGCGCCGCGGCGGCCGACCAGTTGCCGGGCGGGGTGGTATGGCGCCTCAAGATCGGAAAGGACCAGGGCGCGATGGTGAAGCGATCGAACAACCGGTCGAATTCGTCACGAAATGAACGCCAGAGATCGGGTGTGGCCGGTGGTGGCGACGCGGTCTGTTGCGGATCTTGTTGTTCCATCGGTTCACTCCTTTCAGGTGGCGCCAGGGCGTGGGAGCAGCTGAAGGTTGCGGTACTCGGGAAAGCGCGTATCGGAGCGCGCTTGACGATCATATCGGCGAGCGTTGCGCGGCATCAGGGCCAGGGCGTTTTGCTCCGAACCCATATCACGCCGCGGATGGCAACGAATATTATTTTCCGTGGCCTTCGTCGTAAAAATAGGGGATAGGCCGCTTTTTTCCAATTAAAATCGCTGCGTCGGGCTCTTTGCTACTTTGGGTCGGCTGCGCCGAAAGCCGCACGACCCAAAGTCAAAAGAATCTTGCGGCCTTGTGGCCGCAAGACAGGCCTAGTTGGTCAGGCCGCCATCGATGATGTGAATCGCCCCGGTTGTGAAAGTGGATTCGTCGCTCGCCAGATAGGTGGCGAGGGCGGCGATTTCGGCCGCGGTGCCAAGCCGCCCCAAGGGCTGACGGGCGACGAAGGCGGCGCGCACATCCGTTTCATCGCGGCCGGCCGTGACCTGCGCCGCGATGCGCTGCTGCAATGAGGGGGTTTCCACCGTGCCGGGGCAGATGGCGTTACAGCGTATGCCGGTGGCGACGTAATCGGCGGCCACGGATTTGGTGAGACCGATCACCGCCGCCTTGCTCGCGCCATAGGCGCAGCGTGCGGGCAGGCCACGGATGCTCGAGGCGACGGAGGCGATGTTGATAATCGAGCCGCGCTTCTGGCTCAGCATGCCGGGCAGAAAGGTCCGGATCATGCGGAACATCGCCGTGACATTGAGGTTGAAGGAAAAATCCCAGGCGGAATCTTCGCATTCCAGAACCGTTCCGTGATGCACATAGCCGGCGGCGTTGAGCAGCACGTCGATGGTGCCGAGTTTTGCCGCCAGGGCCTGGATTTCCGCCGGTTTCGTGACGTCGAGATGGCGAACCTCGCAGCCGGCCAGGCCTGCGAGCTTGGCGTCGTCGATATCGGTGGCGATCACCTGCGCGCCCTCGCGCGCGAACATTTCGGCGCAGGCGCGGCCGATGCCTTGGGCCGCGGCGGTGATGAGAATCTTTCGACCCACGAGACGGTTGGACATGTTCTCTTCCTTTTTTCGTCGTTATTTTTCGTCGTTATGGCTGGGGCAGCGTGGCGCCGCCGATCTGCGCGTAGAGGCGGGCGACCGAGGCATCGTCGTCCCGCCCCAGGCCGATGGCGGCGGTGGCGAGGAACATCTGCAGCGCGCTCGCCGCCACCGGCACGGGGAAACGCGCGCTGCGCGCCATGTCCTGGATGATGCCGAGATCCTTGACGAAGATTTCCACCGCGCTGTGCGGGGTGTAATCGCCGGCCAGCACATGCGGCATGCGGTTCTCGAACATCCAGGAATTGCCGGCCGAGGCGGTGATGACCTCGTAGACTTTTTGCAAATCGAGCTGCTGGCGCGCGGCGAAGGCCATCGCTTCGCTGGCGGCGGCGATGTGCACGCCGGCGAGCAGCTGGTTGATCATTTTGAAGGCGGCGCCGGTGCCGGGCTCGTCGCCGAGCTCGTAGAGTTTCGCGGCCATCGCGGTGAGCGCCGGGCGGGCCTTGGCGAAAGCCGCCGGCGCGCCGGCGGCGAGAATGGTGAGCTGCCCCTCCGCCGCGCGCGCGGCGCCGCCGCTGATCGGCGCATCGAGATAGAGCCGCCCCGTCGCCTGCAGCCGGGCCGCCAGGCTTCTGGCATGGTCCGGCGACATGGTGGCGGCGGAGATGAACACGCCGGTGGGCGACATGGCCTGCGCCACGCCGCCGGCGCCGAACAGAAGCTCTTCCGTCTGGGCGGCGTTGACGACGACGGAGACGACGATTTCAGCGCCTTGCGCCGCTTCGGAAGCGGTCTCGGCGACCTTGCCGCCCGCCTGCGCAAAGCGCGCCAGGCTGGCCGCGGCGACGTCGAACCCGGTGACGGCGAGGCCGGCCTTTTGTAACGACAATGCCATGCCGAAGCCCATGGAGCCCAGCCCGATGAGGGCGACCGGCAATGCGGGATTGCCTGCTTGCATGCGTTTCTCTCCTGATTGGCGTATCTGTGCCGCCTTGTTTGATCCGGACAAACGCAGCGATAGCCGGTTTTTCCGGATGACGCCACAGATCGCGGCCGGGCTAACGACGTGTCACGATTGCCGACGTACGGGACGAAGCGGAACGAGACGATACGAAATACGCGAAATGTCTCTTGACGGATCATGAACCGCAGATGAATTTGGCGTTGTCATCCCCTTCGCAGAACCCGTGAAAGTCTTCGCCATTCGCTGTTTCGCCTTCGTGCCCACAGACACGATGATAACGCCGCTGGGGCCTGCCGCCTTCTTGCGCGGCACGATGGTGCCTGCCCGGATAACGGGGACCGTCGCCGAAGAGGCGCCGAGCCATGAATGATACGCCGGATGCGACGCTGACGCACAAGGGCGCGGTGTCGTATCCGGCGCCGGGAGACCTCATCTCGCATATCGGCGCGCTGAAGCTGTGGGAGGCGGTGGTCGACATTCAGACCCGCACCTCCGATGTCGAACAATATTTTCTCGCCGATCCGGCGATGCCGGGTTGCGTCATCCTGTCCCAGGACCGCGTGTTCGGGGTGCTGTCGCGGAAGAATTTCAACGCGGCGATCAGCCGTCCGTTCGGTCGCGAAGTGTTCATGAAGCGGCCGGTCGGCGAGTTGATGAAAATCATCGATGTCGAGCCGCTGATCCTGGATGAAAGCACCACCATCGCTCACGCGCTGCGCCTGGCCATGGCGCGCTCGGGCGAGCAATGTTTCGAGCCCTTGCTGGTCCAGCGGTCGGATTCCTGCGGGCTGATCGATGTGAACATGCTGCTCACGGCACAGGCCAACCTGCTCGAGCAGGCGTTGCATGCCAAGGATGAGTTGCTGGACGAGGTGGAGCGGTCCGCCAACGCGTTGCGCCAGACGGTGGCCGAACAGGAGCGGCTGGCCAAGGAACTCTCGCAGGCCAAGGAAATTGCCCAGCACGAGGCGACGCATGATTCCCTGACCGGCCTGCCCAACCGCAAAATGTTTCTCGAGCGCCTGGAAGTGGCGCTCGACCTCAGCAAGCAGGATCCGCTCAAGGATTGCGCGGTGCTGTTCATCGATCTCGACCGTTTCAAGATCGTCAATGACAGTCTCGGCCATCTGGCCGGCAACGCGCTGCTGCAGGAGGTGGCGAAGCGGCTGAATCAGATGGTGCGCAAGCGCCCTGCCGTGTTGCTGCAGCCCGGCCAGGAGTCGCGCCACGCCGACACCATCGCCCGCTTGTCGGGCGACGAATTCACCGTGCTGCTGACGGAGAAAATCTCCAGCGCCGCGGCCATGGCCTTTGCGGGGCGGCTGCAAACGGCGCTGACCAAGCCGTTCCAGCTCGGCACGGAATCGGTGGTCATCAGCGCCAGCATCGGCATCGTGCCGTCGCTGGTCGGCTATGACGACACCGAGTCGATCCTGCGCGACGCCGACATTGCGATGTACCGCGCGAAGTTCAACGGCAAGGCCTGCGCGGTGACGTTCGAGGCGGATATGCGGGTCCAGGTGGCGACCCGGCTGCACATCGAGAATCATTTGCGCGAGGCGCTCGGCAAGCAGGAATTCGAGCTGCATTATCAGCCGATCGTGGCGCTGCGGACCGGCAATGCCAGCGGCGCTGAGGCGCTGGTGCGCTGGCGCCGGCCCGAAGGGCTCATGGCGCCGGGCGCCTTCATCGAGATCGCGGAAGAGACCGGCCTGATCATCCCGCTCGGCAACTGGGTGTTTCGGGAAGCCTGCGAGACGGCCAAGCTCTGGCATGCGGCGTCGCCCGACCGGCCGGCGGTAACGATGAGCATCAATCTCTCGCCGGTGCAGTTCGGCCATCCCGAACTCGCCGAGACGCTCGAGGAGCTGGTGCTGCTGTCCGGCGTTGACGCCGGCGCCATCACGATCGAGATCACGGAACGCTCGACGATGGCCGATCCGGACCGCGCGCTGGCCGTGCTGAAGCAGCTGAAGGCCATGGGGTTCCGCCTGGCGATCGATGATTTCGGCACCGGCTATTCCTCGCTCAGCTATCTGCACCGCTTCCCGATCGATATCCTGAAGATCGACCGCTCGTTCATTTCCAATCTCGGCGGCCCGGGCGGCGGCGAAAAAATCGTCGTCGCCATTCTCGCGCTGGCGGACAGCCTGGACATTACGGTCGTCGCCGAGGGGGTGGAGACGGAAGCGCAGGCGCTCAATCTGCGCGAACTCGGCTGCCAGTACGCGCAGGGCTATCTCTTTGCCAAGCCGTTGCCGCTCGACGCGATGTGGCAGTTCATGGAGCGTCCGGTCGAGGCGCTGATCTAGGAATAGGAAGCGCTACTTTTTGTGAACAAAAAGTAGCAAAAAAACTTTGTTATGCTGGGCCATGGGCGATGTCGGCGACAACGCCCATAGCCCAGCATAGCAAAAGTTTTTGCGCCGCTTTTTTCAAAAAGCGGCTGCTTTCTTCACCCAAGCTCCAACGGCTCCGGCACATAATGTTCCGGGTCGATGACCATGTTGCGCGGATCGGGCGGCTTTGGCCGCGCGCCGCCGGTGCGGCGCCATTGCTGCATCCGCCAGATATAGGCCAGCACCTCGGCGCAGGCGCGGTACAGCGCCACCGGCACATGCTCGTCGGGTTCGACATGGCGGTACACGGCGCGGGCCAGAGGCGGCGCCTCGACGATCGGCACGCCATGCTCGCGCGCCACGCGGATAATGTCCTCCGCCATCAACCCCATGCCTTTGGCCAGCAGCAGCGGCGAGCGGTCCGAGCCGCGGCGGTAGCGGATCGCCACCGCGAAATGGGTCGGGTTGGTGATCACCACGGAGGCTTCCGGCACCCGCTTCATTTGCCGCGAGCGCGCCATGCGCCGCGCGAGTTGGCGCTGGCGCCGCTTCACGTGCGGGTTGCCGACTGTATCCTTCATCTCATTGCGGATTTCGTCGTCGCTCATGCGCAATTTGTTGCGGTGCAGCCAATATTGCAGCCCGACATCCGCGGCGGCCAGGACGGTGATGGCGACGCAGATGCCGCCCAGAACCTGCAGGCAGAGCCCGAACAGCAGGCCGCCGCTCGGTCCGTGCATGGCGCTCAGCGCCATGAAATCCGGCGCGCGCAGATAGATCATCGAGGCGCCGACGCCACCGATGACGAGGAATTTGACGATCGCCTTCAGTGTTTCCGTGAAATGGCTGAGCGAAAAGATCTGGCCGAGGCCGGACGCCGGATTCAGTTTCGACAGGTTCGGCATCAAGGGCTCGATGCTGAAAATCCAGCCGCCTGAGAACATGCTGGCGCCGAGGCTCAGCGCGCCGACCAGCAACAGCAGCGGGGCGAGCAAGGCGATGGCGTCGCGGGCCCATTGCATGGCGGGGCCGAGGCTGCTGCTGGCCGCCAAGGACAGGCTCTCGGCGATAATGTCTTCGAAACGCGAGCCCAGGCCGGCGGCGGCGCCGATGACCAGCGTGGTGAACATCACGATCGCCGCCGCTTTTGGCAGGTCCGCGGAGCGCTGCACCTGGCCCTTTTCGGCGGCCTGGCGCAGCCGCCGTTCGGTTGGCGCGTGGCGTTTATCCTGGCCGTCGCCCTCAGCCATGGGGCATCATCGCCGCCACGCTCTGCATGGCGCGGTCCATGAGATGGTGGAAATCCTGGTCGAGGAAGACGATGGAGCCGGTGAACATCCACAGCCCGACAATGATCAGCAGCGGAAACCCGATGGTGAGCAGGTTCATCTGCGGCGCGAAAACCGTGGTGAGGCCGACGGTGAGATTGATGGTGAACGTAACCGCCAGCACTGGCATGGCCAGCCATACGGCGGACGTGATCGCCGTTTCGCCGAGCAGGGTGAGCTGGGTCCAGGCGGTCAGCCCGCCGGTGCCAATGCCGGCCTGGAAAGAATGGGCGATCGCGGCGAACACGAAAATCGGGCCGCCCGCGGCGATATAGGCCATCAGCCCGGCCCAGAACATCAGATTATAGACAACCGGCGTGGACTCGTTGGAACCGGGGAATGCGAGGTCGGCGAAGCCGAGCCCGATCGACAGGCTCGTCAGTTCGCCGGCGCTGGCGACAATGCTGACGATGATCTGCATGACGAGACCGATCGCCGAGCCGTAGGCGATCTGGATCAACCCAGCGAAGACCGCGCTGATGGGATCGCTGGGGAAAGGCGGCAGATCGGGCAGCCACGCCGCCAGGGCGGCGGCATAGGCGGCGGCGATCACCGCCTTGACGGGGGCCGGGATCGAGCTCGACCCGTAGAGCGGCTCGGTGAGAAACAGGCCGGTGATCCGCAGGAACGGCCAGAGAAAATGCCCCAACCAGGCCAGGATTTGCGCTTCGGTCAGGACCATGAGCGATGCACGAATTCGCCGGCATGGCTGATCCATGACGTCGCCAGCATTTCGATGAGATGCAAGGCGCTGATGCCGCCAAGCAGCGGCAGGAAGGTCATGATGAGGATTTTCGGCAGCAGGCTGAACCCGGGCTCTTCGATTTGCAAAGCGGCCTGCACGATTGCCGTCAGCAGGCCCACAGCCAGCAGCAGCGCGATAATCGGCACGACGGCGATGAGTTCTTCCGTGAGGGCCTGATGCAGGAGCTGGATGTAAAACGGCATGGCGCGCGCGACCTAGAGCTGCGCGGGAAAGTTAAGGTAAAGGCTACTTTTTGTGAACAAAAAGTAGCAAAAAAACTTTGTCATGCTGGGCCATGGGCTGTGACGGGGACAACGCCCAGGGCCCGGCATACCAGAAGTTTTTGCGCCGCTTTTTTCCAAAAGCGGCCGCTTTGGCTTGGCTCGCATCACGAGCCGGGCGCGAGGAAACTGTTCGCGAGCGAGCCGAGCACCAGCGACCAGCCATGGATGGAGACGAACAGCAGCAGCTTGATCGGCAGCGAGATCAGCGTCGGCGATACCATGATCATGCCGAGCGACATCAGCACGGAGGCGACCGCGAGATCGACGAGCACGAAGGGCACGTAGATCAGGAAGCTGATCTGGAAGGCGGTTTCCAGCTCCGAAGTGGCGAAGGCCGGCACCAGCACGGTGAGGGGAACATCCTGCGCCGTGGCGTAATGGCCGCCGCTGAGATCGACGAACAGATGCAGCGCGTCCTTGCGCGTCTGCGACAGCATGAAGTTCTGGATCGGCGGTTCGGCGCGCTGCACCGCGGTTTCAAAGGTGATCTGGCCGTTAAGATAAGGCTGCAGGGCGTTATCCTGCTCCTGCTGCAGCACGCCGCGCATCACGAACACGGTCAGCGCCAACGCCAGCGCCGCGAGAATCATGTTCGGCGGCGTGGTGGTGAGGCCGAGCGCCTGGCGCAGCACCGAGAGCACGATGATGATGCGGGTGAACGCGGTCATCAGCAGCACGATCCCCGGAAGGAAGGCGAGGCCGGTGATGATCAGCAGTGTTTGCAGGTTCAGGGAGTAGGCCGAACCGCCTTGCGCCGGGGTGGCGCTGAGCAGCGTCAGCCCGTCGACCGGCGCCGCCTGGGCGAGGCCGGCGGTGAACAAAACGGCCGCCAGGGCCAGAACCGCGGCGAGCAGGATTTTCATGCGTCGGGGGCTGGGAGTTTGGCGGTTTCAAGCGCGTCGGCGAAGGCCGGCGCCGGGGCGCCATGCAGCGCGCCGATCGGGGTGATGCCCTGGCGGCCGGAGCTGACCAGGAAGCGCTGGCCGTCGGCTTCGACGATCATCAGCGCCGCGCCCGGGCCGACCGGCCGGGTCGCCACAATGGTGATGGCGCCTGCTCCGGCGCGCGGGCCCCAGCTGCCATTGCGGAAACGCCGGGCCACATAGGCCACGACCACCAGCGCGCCGAGAATGATGGCCAACGGCGCGAGGGTGGAAAGGATCGCCGAGGCGCCGAACGTACTGGACATGATTCAGAGCGAACGGGCTAGAGCAATACGCATTCAAATGGAAGCGGCAGGTTCCAGCTGAATGCGTAAAATGGCGCGCTTGCCAATGGAGCCCGGGCATTCATCGCCATGGGTGAATGCTCCAGGCGCCGCCTCGCAATGCGTGTCGATAAGACGAGCCTCATCTGCTCAGTCCTGCACGACGAGGTTGGTAATGTAAGCCGCGTCGAACGGCTTGGCACCGCTATTGCCCCCATTCTGGGCCAGGACGCTGTTGGCGACGATCAGGCAGTTCTGGATCAGCGCGGTGCGGGTGACCGGATTCTGCAGCGATGCGCTGGTCTCGCTCATCAGCAGATTGATGACCTGCGCTTTGATGATCGGCTGCAACGTGGTGAAGTTCGTCACGGCCTGTTCGTCATGGGTCGAGAATTGCAGGCCGATCTGGACGTAGGAGGTGGCCGGCGCGCCGGCCTGCGCCGGAATGCTGACCACGATATCCGAAAGGTCGGCAAAAAGGATCGGCTTGGGATGCGCACCGTCCTTGGGTTTCATGGCAACGTCGTGTGCATGGGCGGCGCTGTTCATCTGCATGAAATGCATCACCCCGAACATGGCGCCGGCGCCGGCGGCGAGGGCGACGACGATGATGCCGGCCGTCACTAACTTATTCATCAGGCGTGTCCTTCATCGGGAGGCAAGAGCGATAGGCCCAATCGAATCGCGCCGCGGTTCGATTGGGCCGTGAAATCCCCAACAGGGTTTGGAGCATGAGTGCCGGTGCGCGATCAGGCGCTCAGGCGGGCTAGACCGCCTGGACCAGCGATTCGAACATCGAATGCGCGGTGGAGATCACTTGGGACGCTGCTTGGAAGGCCTGTTGGTAATTGACCAGCAACACCGCCTGTTGGTCGGAGTTCACGCCGGCCACGTTCTGCAGGTTGGTGGTGGCGGAGGTGACCTGGGCGGCGGTGCCGGTGGAGAGGGTCTGGGCCTCGTTGGCATTGGAGCCAAGCCCTGTGGTGAAGCCGATGACCGTGCTCTGGAGCGAACTGCCGTTGTTTGCGGTGTTGGGGTTCGTAAAGATGGCCGCCATGCGTGTGGCGTTGCTGCCGCTGGTGGAGCCGCCGGGGTTGAGCGTCAGCGCATCGCCAGTGGCCGGCGTGCCGGAGATCGGCAGCTGCCAATAGGTGGGCGGGGTAATGTTGGGATACTGCACGGAGATGGTGCCGTTGAGGGTCCCATTGCTGCTGGTGAGCGTGCCGCTGGCGACCACCGTGCCGGGCGAGGTCGAAGTCGCGCCGATCGAGACCGTGAAGCCGTCCGGCGTCGAGGAGCCGGTGGTGCTCGTGAACTGCACCGTCAAAGTCTGGCCGAAATCGGTCGCCGGAACGAAAGAGGAGGGCGTGGTGGTGGTGACGCTGTCGGTGCCGGCATTGATGGTCCCGGCATTATTGTTCGTGACGGCACCGGTTGTGGCCGACGTTATGCCCGGGGTGCTGACATAGGGGTCGGCGGCGGCGATGTCATCCGGGCTGGTGGCGACCACGCTCATGCCGGAGGCGGCGCCGGGGACCGGATTCACGGTGAAGCTGTCGCCATTGGCGGCCGCGCCGGCCACCGTCACGTTCATGCCGGCGAAGGCCAGCACGGTCGGGGGGCCGGCCTGCGTGGTGACCGGGACGGCCGTGTTGGTTGCCTGGTCCACGGCGGTAAAGCTGTTCGTGGCGCTGCTGAATGTCAGCGTGAACGGCCCGCCATCGGTCGGTAGCTGGGCCGGGTTGGCGATTGTCGCGGTGAGGCTGGCACTGCCGGTGTTGGCGGTGGCAGCGG
>Ga0310811_10000311_pt1 | contig 67542 bp, 66 predicted proteins | sample YCmetagenome_FD_207642 | JGI IMG/M metagenome (GOLD analysis project Ga0310811, IMG submission 207642) | Soil microbial communities from experimental microcosm in Duke University, North Carolina, United States - YC | ecosystem: Engineered > Artificial ecosystem > Soil microcosm > Unclassified ... | reverse complement strand
AGTCGTCGTACTGGCGCGCGAAGACGAGCGCGGCGACAAGCGTTTGCTGGCCTATGTAGTGCCGAGCCGCGAAGCCGCAGAAGTCAAAGGCGAAGACCTCCGCACCTATCTCAAGCAGCAACTGCCCGACTACATGGTGCCGCAGGCGGTGGTGATCCTTGCCAAGCTTCCCCTCACCCCCAACGGCAAAATCGACCGCAAGGCCCTGCCCGAACCGGAACAAGCGCAGACGCAACGCGAAATCGTCCTGCCTCGCAACGAAGAGGAAGCAACGGTGCTGCGCATCTGGCAGAGTGTACTGCGTAGAGACCGGATCAGCATTGATGACAATTTTTTCGAGCTTGGCGGCCACTCGCTTATGGCTGTCCAGCTCATGGCGGAGATTAAGAAAGAAACTGGCAAGGAGATCCCGCTGGCAGCATTGTTTCAGGGCGCAACCATTGAGCATCTGGCAAATTTGCTGCGCGGCGAAGCTGATGTCGATAAGTCCATACTCCGCCCCATCCAGGAAAACGGCTCGCTGCCGCCATTTTTTGCAGCAGTCCTGCCGGGAGTAAATGCGCTCGGATACCTTACACTTTCGAAGCATATTGGGACCGATCAGCCTTTCTACATGCTGCAGGCGCCCGGCCCCGGCCCACGTGTCGCGCGACGCCCCTACACCCCCGCAGAATATGAAAAAGTCTCGTCGGACTACATCAAGGCGATGCGAACCGTGCAACCCGAAGGGCCTTATTACCTCGGAGGCATGTGCGAGGGTGCAAGAATCGCCTTCGAGATGGCGCGGTTGCTTGAGAACCAGGGCCAGGAAGTAAACCTGCTCGCGATTATCGACACCTGGGTCATCGAGAACACGCAGAACCAGCGACTGTGGAAGGTTTACTACTATTCGGTCCGGCTGCGGCAACTCTGGCGACAACCGTGGCGCGCCAAAATTGCCATGGCGAAAACCGCAGCGCGGAACCGCCTGAAGTGGTGGTTGGGATCGGAATCCGCACCGCCGAAAAGTGAGTGGGTCCATACCTATTGGCCAGGCGATGACTTTGTTCCCTCGCGAATCAACAGCAGGATTGTCATCTTCAAAGCGCCCAAGCAGCCCTTCTACTATCACAAGGACGAACTGATGGGTTGGGGATCGCGCACGCAATCAGGTGTTGGTATCGAAGTCATCCCCTACGGTCGTCACCGTCTCATGCTTCGTGAACCGCACGTGGGCCGACTGGCCTCGGCGTTATCCAAGGTTTTGGAGTATTTGCATCAATCCTCGCCCGAAACGGCGGTCACTGAAACTAATGAAAGGGAATCCGCAGACGCTGCAATCGTCTCGTGATAAAGGTCAAGGAGAATTCCAATTCAGTGGTGATCACCTCAATAGCCAATCAGACTGAAATTCAGGTGCGGCGCTGCCCTAGCGGGCTCCTGGACCTCACTCCGCCGAACGGCGGCGAACTCCATATTTGGCAGGCACCGCTGGACCTGTACCAGCTAGACCTTGACCCTTCTGAGTTCTTGTCGCCAGATGAAAAGGAGCGGATGGCACGGTTTCGTTTCGGAACCGATTCACGCAATTTTCTTTTCTGCAGGTCTATGCTAAGACTGTTGCTAGCGTCGTATCTGGGTACATCCCCTGCGGAACTGTGTTTCGCGTACTCAGCCCACGGGAAGCCCAGCCTGTCGGTCCCAGCCGACAATTTGCAGTTCAATTTGTCCCACAGTCATGGGGCAGTTCTATATGCGTTCAGTCGGGGGACGAGAATTGGGGTCGACGTGGAACATATCCGCCACGACTTGAACGTCGAAGAAATCGCGGCGCGGTTTTTCTCGCCCGCCGAACAGATCGAGATCGCGCAATCACCGGACAAATACGATGCATTCTTTCATTGCTGGACGCGGAAGGAAGCTTTTGTTAAGGCGAGAGGCGAGGGCCTTTCCTGCCCCCTCGACAGCTTCGACGTCTCGGTGTCCCCTGACTGCGACGAAGTGTCTTTGACGACGCGTCCGGACCGCTTAGAGGCACAATGTTGGCAGTTGCACTCGTTGAATAGTTTTCCAGGATATGCAGCAGCAGTCGCAGTCGAATCCGAATTTTCGAGAGGATGCCGATTCTGAATAGCCAGAACAATATGTCCACACCCAGTGCAGGCCGTCTCTACGTTCTGGGCGCCCGGCAAAGAAAGGCCCTTCTCAAGCGGGAGGAGGAATGGCATCTGTATGAGTCGGCCCTGATCCTGGAGATCGACCCCGCCACCGGCGCGGTTGAAACCAAGGTGGAGTACAAAACTCCGCCCGAGGCGCGCGCGAACGACCATTCCTCCAATATGTTCAAGGCCGGCACGGTTGTCGGGAACAAGCTCTACACCTGCACTTCCACCGAAGTTCTGGTTTTTGATCTGCCCGAATTCCGTATCTCCAATTACATCTCGCTTTCCTGCTTCAACGACCTTCACCATGTAGTGCCCGATTCAAGCGGGAACTTGTTGGTCACCAGCACAGGTTTGGAAATGGTGGTACGAGTTACGCCTGATGGCGAAATACTCGACCAATGGAATGTGCTGGGCGAGGATCCCTGGGAAAAGTTTTCGCGGGATACCGACTACCGCAAGGTAGATAGCACGAAGCCACACCGCTCACATCCAAACTTTGCCTTCGAACTCGACGGCAACATCTGGGCAACGCGTTTCTATCAACGAGACGCCGTTTGTTTATCCGATCCGAGTAAACGGATTGATATCGGCGTACAAGCACCTCACGATGGCCTGGTTCGCAACGGCAGCATCCATTTCACCACCGTTGACGGGCACATCGTGATTGTCAGCCGCCACTCGCTTCTGGTTGAGAAAATCATCGACCTCAAAACCATCAATGGCGGTTCCTCTCTGCTGGGCTGGTGTCGCGGACTTCTGCCTTTGGATGATCAGAGGTTCTGGATTGGATTTACCCGCGTCCGTAAGACGAAGTTTCGGGAGAACCTGCTCTGGGCGCGCAGCATCTTCCGCGATGGGATGCAGGAAAAGCCCAGCCACCTGGCACTCTACGATACAAACCGGCTCGAATGCATCCAGGAGTTTGACGTAGAGGCTCATGGTTTGAACGTCATTTTTAGTGTTTTTCCCGCGGTAACGGAACGCATTGCCGAAGCGAGTGAACTCACCTCTCCTCCCGCCGAACTACAGCATCGGTGAACATCGTTTCAGAGCCAGAAAAGAGTAAGCAGGACTTAATCTGTCTGCGTCAGAATCGGCTTCCGGCGGACCTCTGCCTTAGTATTGCTCTGGTTCGGTCACGCGTAATTCTTGGCGATGCGATCGGCACCTAGCACCGTTGGTTTTCAAGGCAGCTGCAGATCAGGATGGCAACCTACTTGCGAGAGGCTGATTGGTTGCCGGCAACACTCTGCATTCCCCTCATTTTGGCGCTACTGGCAATGAAACAATTGGTTCGTTCCGCACACTTATGTGCAGCTGATTGCGCATCTAAGTGTGGCCAGCAAATCCGTTTCTGGTCCTGATTTCTGTCGTCAATCTGGTTACTTTTGGTAAAATTGGAAGGTCCCCGTTTGCTGCTAAATTAGAGTAGGTTCAAGAGTTATCGTTCGTAAGTCCCTCGTAGTTGACCCTGGTTCGGACATCCAGGAAAACTTTATTTATCCCGATCTCATGGAGGAAACGCATACTAATGACTTCAACCAGCCACCTGATTCCGGCGCACGGCGGCGATCTCGTACAGTTGATCGCTTCCGCTGAACGCAGTGCCGAACTCAAGGCCCACTCCCGCGAGTGGCCCTCTTGGGACCTTACCCCTCGCCAGCTTTGCGACGTTGAACTACTCCTGACCGGAGGCTTCTCTCCGCTCCAGGGATTCATGAAGCGCGCCGACTACGAGCGCGTCTGCCACAACATGCACCTCACCAGCGGCGTGATCTGGCCTATGCCGATCACTCTTGACGTCACTGAAGACTTCGCCAAGAAGCTCCAGCCGGGCAGCAGCAAAATCGCCCTGCGCGATCCTGAAGGCGTAATGGTCGCGGTGCTCGACGTGGAAGAGGTCTGGCAACCTGATCGAAAAGCGGAAGCAGAGTCAGTGTTTGGAAGCATTAGCACCGCACACCCGGGCGCCGATTATGTGATGAACAAGGCGAACCCCTGGTATGTCGGCGGCAAGCTTGAAGGGTTGCAACTTCCTTCCCACTATGATTTCAAAACTCTCCGCCTGACTCCAGCCGAACTTCGCACTGAATTCGCCCGCTTGGGTTGGCGGCGCGTGGTTGCCTTTCAGACTCGCAACCCCATGCACCGCGCACACGTTGAGCTGACCTTCCGTGCCGCAAAAGCTGTCGAGGCCAACCTGCTGATTCATCCGTCCGTCGGCATGACGAAACCCGGCGACGTGGACTATTTCACACGCGTGCGCTGCTATCAGTTGCTTCTGGCCAAGTATCCTCCGGGAACAGTGAAACTTTCCTTGCTGCCGCTGGCCATGCGCATGGGTGGACCGCGCGAAGCAATCTGGCATGCCCTGATCCGGAAGAACCACGGCGTCACCCACTTCATCGTTGGCCGCGACCACGCCGGGCCTGGCAAGGACAGAGACGGCAAACCTTTCTATGGTCCTTACGAAGCACAGGAACTTTTCAAGAAACACGAAGCCGAGATCGGCGTGACCATGGTGCCTTTCAGCATGATGGTTTACCTCGAAAACGAAGACCGCTATGTTCCTGACAACGAGGTTCCTCAGGGCGCCCGCGTGCTGAATATCTCGGGAACAGAGCTACGCGATCGCCTGAATGAAGGCCGCGACATTCCGGCATGGTTCACTTATCCCGAGGTGGTGCGCGAATTGCGTCGCAGTTTCCCGCCACGTCACAAGCAGGGAGTAACCATCTTCTTCACGGGCCTGTCGGGCTCCGGCAAGTCCACGATCGCCAACATTCTCTTGACCAAGTTCCTGGAGATGGGTGGCCGGCCGGTAACGCTCCTGGATGGCGACCTGGTCCGCAAGCATCTTTCGTCGGAACTCGGCTTCTCGAAAGAGCATCGCGACATCAACATTCGCCGCATCGGCTATGTTGCCTCCGAGATCACCAAGAACGGCGGCATCGCGATCTGTGCTCCCATTGCGCCCTATGACGCCACCCGCAAACACGTTCGTCAGTTGATCGATCCGTACGGCGGGTTCGTCCTGGTCCACGTCGCTACGCCGATCGAAACCTGCGAGGAGCGCGACCGAAAGGGTCTGTACGCTAAGGCCCGTGCCGGAATTGTGAAAGAATTCACCGGCATCTCCGATCCTTACGAAGTGCCAGCCGATGCAGAAGTCGTGATCAACACAGCCGAATTGAGTGCTGAAGAATCGGCCCAGGAGATCATTCTGCATCTCGAACAGCAGGGATTCATCGGAGTCAGCGCGGAATCGGGCGGGAACCCAGGGGCATAGCCAGAACGAATGGAACCCGCCGCACTCAGGATCTTCATCGGGCTGACTGTGGGCACGCTGATCGGCATGACCGGCCTCGGCGGCGGCGTTCTTTTGTTGCCGATTCTGATCTTTGGTTTGGGCGTACCGGCCATCAAAGCTGTAGGGTCGGACGCCCTTTTCAACTTCATCACCAAAATCCCTTCGAGCATTGTTCACCTGAAAAAGGAAACGGTTCGCCGTAAAGTTGTAGTTGCGCTGGCGGCGGGAAGCGTTCCTGGATCAATTATTGGAATTCGCGTACTTGTTCATCTCCGGGACGTGTATGGAGCCGGAGTCAATGATTTCATTAAATCAGCAGTCGGAATTCTCCTGATTCTGGTTTCCACTCTGCTTTTGCTGCAGCGCAGGCTTGAGGCCGGTATGGCGAACCGTCCGCCCACCGCCAAGTCGTTCGCGGGGATGGTTGCGATTGGCCTGGTTGCCGGCTTCCTGGTCGGGATGACTTCAGTCGGGTCGGGCAGCATCATCATGATGCTGTTGCTGTTGTTTTACAGCTATCCGCCGAAAGTGATGGTAGGAACGGACATTGTTCATGCGGTGATTTTGACGGGCGTGACCAGCTTGCTGCACTTTCGCCTGGGAAATGTCGATCCGTCATTGGTGGGCTATCTCCTTGTGGGTTCTATTCCGGGAGGTCTGATTGGTTCTTACCTCAGCACGCGCGTTCCCGTGGTATGGTTGCGCCGCATTCTTTGCACTGTCTTGCTGGTGACCGGCGTCCGCATGCTGATCGCTCCGCCGGTACACTAATCAATGCAGAAAACTTCCAACTATTCCGATGTGGTCGAGCGGATCGGGTCTGCGATTGAGGCCTCGAAATCTGTTTTCAGCCGCTTTACACCCGGCGAGATTGCCGCAGAATACAAATCCGGGCACGACCCTGTAACCGAAGCGGACCGCGCACTCGATGATGTGCTTCGCAAGCACCTGCTGCGAGATGGCGAAGGCTGGCTTTCAGAAGAAAGTGCAGACGACCAGTCAAGGCTTTACAAGTCGCGCGTTTGGATCGTCGATCCACTCGATGGCACGCGTGAATTTGTCGAGGGGATTCCCGAGTTCTGCGTTTCGATCGCGATGGTCGAGCGAGGGAAGCCGGTTGCGGGCGGTATCCACAACCCTGCAACTAACGAGACTTTTCTTGGCTCAATCGGATCCGGCCTCACCTATAATGGGCAGCCCGCACGCGCCAGCCAGCGCGAATCACTCGCAGGCGCGACGGTTCTAGCGAGTCGCAGCGAGACCAAACGCGGCGAGTGGAAGGAATTCGAAAACGCGTCATTCAAAGTTGAACCGATGGGTTCCGTTGCGTACAAGCTCGCGCGCGTTGCTGCCGGCCTTGCCGACATCACTTTCACTCTCGTTCCTAAACATGAGTGGGACGTTGCGGCTGGTTGCGCCCTGGTATTGAGCGGCGGTGGCCGCGTGCGAACAAAGTGGAAAGCCGAGCCCGCATTCAATCGTCAGCATCCGAAGCTCGGCGGCCTCATCGCCTGCGGCGCGCCCCTTCTGGATGAATTGATGACCTTCCTGAAGCCGCACATCAAACAAGTGGAGTAGCGCCTCTGCAAAGACACGTTGCAAGCAACGTCTCTACAGCGAAGGCCGCATCTCAACTTTTTTGGTCGTGATCCTCAACGTGGTGGACGGCAGCTTTGGCCCAGGCCAATCTTCTGCGTAAGCTTCCAGCGTGATCGCGCCAGGGTTCTTACCGGCCTGCAGGATCACCTGCGCTAGTCCGTTAAAGAGACTGCGCGTGGGTTCCTTGTCGGATTCGGGACAGTTGGGATCGCCGTTGCCGACGCCGATCAGCACGCCTTCGCCGGTTACTTTGAATACGATTGGATTGTCCGCCGTAGGCACGTGGCGGCCTTGAGCGTCGAGCACTTCCACGCGGACGACTGCAACATCTTCGCCATCCGCGTTGATGGTGGTGCGATCGGCAGTCAGCTTGATCGATTCCGGCTTACCAGTAGTCTCGCGCTTGTCGGTCAGCACAACTTTCCCGTTCTTGCTCCCGTGGGCCTCAATCGCGCCCGGCTCGTATTTCACTTTCCATTCGAGATGACTCAACGGCTGAACCTTCTGGCTGCCCTGACTCTTGCCGTTCAGGAAAAGTTCAACCTCATCCAGATTCGAGTGCACCCAGACGCTAATGACCTCCCCTTCGCGCTGCTCCCAGTTCCAATGCGGAAACAGGTGCAACACCGGCTCGTCGCCCCACCAGGATTTGTAATAAAAATAGTTGTCCTTGGGAAAACCGCACATATCCACGATGCCGAACTGCGAATTGATCGACGGCCAACCATACGGCGTAGGCTCGCCGCGATAATCGAAGCCTGTCCAGGCAAAGCCGCCTGCGAGCCATTCGCGCGCCGCATAGAACTTCCACCACTCTTCCGCGAACTCGGCCCAGAAGGGATGGTTCGCATCGTAGGCGCTTACCCAGTTGCGCAGCTTGTCAGTCTGGTAGATGCCCCGCGTAGAAACCGTGCTCGCGGTTTCCGATCCCACCGATGGGGTGTTCGGATGGGCTTTGTGCCAGGCGTCAATGACGTTCAGGTTGTAGTTGAACCCCATGACATCTAACTGCTCAGGGAAATGGGTTTGAAATGCTGCATTCACCGCGGCCGTGCATAGGCGCGTCGGATCGAGTTCGTGCGATCTCCGAATCATCGAATCGATCACGGGAACACCTTGCGGCTCGGGCATCATCGTCCACTCTTCGTTCCCCATCGACCAAAGAATGATCGACGGCGAGCTGCGGTAACGCTTGATCATGGTTTCAAGCTGTGCCATGCCTTCTGCGTTCGAACTCATTAAGCGGGTTTCGCACATCATCATCATGCCGAGGCGGTCGCAGGCTTCCACCAATTCCGGCGTAGGCATATTGTGCGAGGTGCGAATGGAGTTGGATCCCATCTCTTTCAGAACATTTACACGATAGGCCTGGAGAGAATCGGGCACCGCGGCACCGACACCCGCATGGTCTTGATGGTTGCAGGTGCCTTTGAGCTTGACGGATTTGCCGTTCAGAAAGAATCCTTTGTTGGCGTCCCACGCGAGTGTTCGAATGCCGAAGCTGATGTGCTCGGCGTCGCGGACCTTGCCGTTGGATTCGAGCGACACAACCGCTGTATAGAGGTTTGGAGCCTCAGGCGACCACAACGCAGGGTTAGTTACCCTAGCCGCGCCTGAGAATGCTCGTGAAGCGTCTGCTGGCAACTCTTGTGGAACGGAACTGGCGGTGGCCACAGTTTTTCCCGACCCATCCACAATCTCCCAACGGATACCGCAACTCTCGGCTTTCCCGCTTTCGTTCTGCACGACAGTACCGAAGGAAAGTGCGGTTTCACTGCCTCTTACATGCGTTCGCACATAGCTTTCCCACTGAGCAAGATGGACCGGTTCGGTCTTGGTAAGCCAGACGTGTCGATACAGTCCTGCGCCTTCATAGAACCAGCCGTCTCCGAAACTCGAGTCCACGCGCGCGACCAGGTAGTTCTTCCCTCCATAATTTGCGAAATCCGAAATATCGAAACTGAACGGCGCATACCCGTTGTCGTTTCGGCCCACAAAATATCCGTTTAGAAAAACCAGCGTGTCCCGGAACGCTCCATCGAAATCCAGCCGCAGACGCCGCCCGCGATCGCTCTCCGGAAGTTCAAAAGTTTTTCGATACCAGCCGACACTCGTCTCCGGATAGCTCCGCCCCAGGGGCTTATATCCGTGACTTTGAAGATTGTCATCATGCACGAACGGCAGTTCGACTGCCCAATCGTGCGGCAGATTCAGTGACCGCCATTTCGAATCATCCCATTTTTCCGTGGCAAATTTGAACTCGCCGGCCTTGGCGAAGTCGTCCTGCTTAACGCCGAATCCAAGATCACGCGCGGGGTCGGTTCCGTGGCCGAACTGAAACTTCCAACCGAAGTCCATGAGCAGGCGTTCGCGCGGCGCAATCGCAGCGCCGTCTCCGGCGGCAACTGCGAAAAGGGGATTGGGCAACATCCATGAGGCGGCAGAAGCAGCGGCTCCAGCACGGATCAAATCACGACGAGTCAACGAAGCCATTTGGAGTCTCCAGGTAACTGGAAGTCGTCTTTTATCCCGCAAATGTTCCAGAGCTAGAACGAACAAATATACGTCATTGAGGAGCTTCGCCGAGGGAATACGGAGAGAAATCAGATGGAAGTTTTTAGCGCGGGGCTCTCGTCTTCGAACCCGATTGCCTGAATGCGGGTCAACAGGCTGACGATCGCGGTCACGGCGAAATTGACGCAGAGAGCGATGAATCCGGCGTTCAAGCCGCTATATGGATCGCGCCCTGAAAGGGTTAAACATGCATCAATGGCGATACCGACGGCAAGGCCGGCAAACACTCCCCAGGTGGTCACGCGTTTTGAGAAGAGCCCCAGCACAACGCCCGGAAAAAGCTGCGCCACTCCCGAGTATCCGAGCAGCAACAGCGACACCAGGCTCACCGAAGTCGCAATCGCGAGGTAGAGAGCGCCAAGCGTGAGCACCAGTACCATCGCCTTCGCGAGTAGGCCAACCTGCTTGTCGGTCATGTCCGGCGCAATCACTGGACGGTAAAGATTTTTGGCGAAGAGCGTCGCAGCAGTCAGAAGCTGGATGGCGGCGGGGATCATCGCGGTCAGGGCGCCGGCGCCGCCGATGACTCCCAGAAACCACGCGGGAAAAGTCTGGCGGACAATCGTCAGCAAAGATAGGTCGCCATTACTCAGATGCGGCAGCACCATAAGCGCGGTCAATCCGACGAAAACCATCAGCGGCATGGTGATGCTGTAGAGCGGCATGAAAACCGCATTGCGTCGCAAAATCTTTGCGCTCCGAGCTGTAAACGACGCTGCGAAATTCTGCGGCCACATGAAAAAGCCGACGGAAGTCATGAGAACGCTAGTTATGTACCAACTGTGCCCGAGGTTCTTCGTGGAACCTGGCATCACCAGATGCTGCGGCCGGGCATGCGCGATAGCGGCGAACATTGGGCCAATGCCGCCGAAGTAGTGATAAGGAATTGCGATGCCGATAAACACAGCGGCAAACAGCAGCAGAATATCTTTCAACACGCTGGCCCATGCCACGCCGCGAATGCCACTCACAAACACAAACGCGGCAACGATGGTGAAAGCGATAATCATGGCAGGCGTGCGGTGAATGGCACCATAGCTGGCAATTTCTACAATGATTCCCAATCCAGCCAGCTGTAGCTGGACATAAGGCAGCATCGCGATCACACCCACCATGGCCGCCAATGCCGAGAGATAGGTGTTCTGATAGCGCGCCTGAAAGAAATCAGCCTGAGTTTGCAGCTTACGTTTCTGACCGATTTCCCAAACCGCCGGCAGGATGAAGAACGCAACCACGTACATCAACGGCTGATACCCGAGAATGTAGAGGACCGGCGCACCCCTTGAATACGCCCAGCCACTCGCGCCAAGAAAGGTGAAGGTGGTGTAGATCTCGCCGGCCATTAATAGCCAGACCAGCATTGTGCCGAAACCACGGGCTGCCACGGTCCACTGCTCAAGGTCCATCTTGCGGCCAAAGCGTGCTAAGAAGCCGGCCAGCGAGCCGAGCGCAACGATAAAAGTTGTAATCGAAAGCGCGCTGACGCTCGGGCTCAACCTTCACCGCCTTCTCCATCGCTCGCAGTACTGCGCTCTTCGAGCCGGTATGCGGCCCACATGCAGACCGGTGTGAGCACGAGCCAGGCGATCAACCAGAAAAAATTGAATGGAAGCCCAAACACTACCGGATCAATTCGGTCCCACAGAGAAACCGTGAAACAAATTGCGATGAAAGGAATCAGGCCCAGCAGGACCGAGCTTATGTGAGGGCGTTTCATGCGAACCGGCGGAATTGTACAGGAAAAGAACGTGTAGCACAGCCGGCTCGGCTGTGAAACGACGAGCGCAGCTCGGTTTGCCTGCCAGCACAGGCGGGCCGCCTGTGCCACACTTGGGCTACATCAGGCGAGAGCCTGGCCAAGGTCAGCGATGATGTCTTCCACGTCTTCGATGCCGACCGAGATTCGCACCATGCCATCGGTGATCCCGATAGCCGCTCTTCCCCTCTCTCCCAGCGCCGCGTGGGTCATGGTGGCGGGATGAGAGATGAGGGTTTCAACCCCGCCCAAAGATTCGCCGAGCGTGCAGACGCGAACTCGCTTCAGTAGGCGAGCTGCGTTCGCAAGTGATCCGGTTTCAAACGTAATCAAAGCTCCGAAACCGCTCATCTGCTTCTTAGCCAGCTTGTGCTGCGGATGCTCCTTCAATCCCGGATAAAAAACCTTCTTCACCTTTTTGTGCTTCGCAAGAAACTCGGCGACGCGTCTCCCGCTGCTGTCGTGCTGCAGCATGCGGACAGCCAGCGTTTTGGTTCCACGCAGCACCAGCCAGCATTCGAATGGGGACAAAATCGCGCCCGCCGCTTTCTGCACAAAGCCAAGCTGCTCCGCCTGCTCCTGTCGCGTGCACACGACAACTCCGCCCAGCCCGTCGCTGTGTCCGTTCAGGAACTTGGTCGTTGAATGCACAACCATGTCCGCCCCAAGCGCAATTGGCTGCTGAAAGTACGGCGACATAAACGTGTTGTCAACAACCAATTCGACCTTCTTACGGCGTGTGATCTTTGAGATCGCCTGGATGTCGCTGAGCGCCATCAGCGGATTGGTCGGCGTCTCGACATAAACCATGCGCGTGTTCTTGCGGATCGCGCGCTCGACATTTTCCGCATCGGATGTTTCAACGTAGGTGAACTCGAAACCGTAGCCCGAAAGGACTTGATCGAAGAGTCGCGGAACACCGCCATACAGATTGTTCCCGCAAACAATGTGGTCTCCGGATTTGTACATCGCGCAGATCGCGTTGATCGCCGCCATACCGCTGGCAAAAACGCGTGAGGCCACGCCACCTTCCAATGAAGCAAGGTTCGTTTCTAAACGATCGCGCGTGGGATTCGTGACTCGTGCATATTCGTACCCCTGCCTCGGCTTCCCCAGCTCATCCTGAACGTATGTAGATGTCGCATAGATCGGGACCGAGACCGCACCAGTGGCCGGATCTGGCTCCTGGCCATCGTGAATGGCGCGAGTGGAGAAACCCGGAATCCGTCGTTGGTCGCCGGTCGTCGGTCGTCGGGCTCTCAAATTCCCCCTTCGAAAATCTTCTTCGACAAATACCGTTCGGCCGAGTCGGGAATCACCGTCACCACCCGCCTCCCCGGTCTGAGTCGTTTAGCAATCTGCAGTGACGCAAACACCGCCGCGCCGCCGCTCGAGCCGGAGAGCACGCCTTCCTTGGCGGCCAATTCATTCACAGTAGCGAATGCATCGTCATCACGCACCATCAGGATCTCATCGCAGATCGAACGATCGAAATTGCCGGGAATGAAACTTGCGCCGATACCCTCGACCTTGTGTTTGCCGGGAGGTCCGCCGCCCAGGATCGACCCCTGGGTTTCAACCGCAACCGTCAGCACGCGATTCAGCTTCTGTTTCATGAATCGCGAGACTCCCGTGAATGTACCAGCAGTCCCCGAGCCCAGCACCAGCGCATCAATCCGGCCTTCCATCTGCTCGAAGATTTCTTCCGCCGTAGTTTCGTAGTGGTAGTCGGGATTCGCGGGATTCTCGAACTGTCCGGCCATAAACGATCCGGCAGTCTTCGCCGCGTATTGCTGCGCCCGCTTGATGGCGCCGGCCATGCCTTCGTCGTCTGGAGTGCGCGTCACCTCGGCTCCAAGCGCGCGCATGATTTTGACTTTCTCTTCGGAAAACCGTTCGGGAACGAATAACGCAACCTTGTATCCGCGGTTTACTCCGATGAGAGCAAGCCCAATGCCGGTATTTCCAGCCGTGGCCTCGACAATCACTCCTCCCGCCTTGAGCAGGCCATCTTCTTCAGCGCGCTTGATGATTCCAATCGCAGCACGGTCTTTTACGCTTCCGCCGGGATTGAGATATTCCAACTTGGCGAACACGTCAGCTGAACCGGAAGGGACAATCCTGCGCAGATGCAGCATGGGCGTCTGCCCAACCAGATCGGTGATGTTTTCGGCTACGCGAAGGACTGTCGTGGATGAAATAGGCACATTACAGGGTACAACATCGAATCAGTGTGGCACAGCCGGCTCGGCTGTCTTTGGATCGGTAGCAACTGTGTTTAACGAGGGTGTAGAAGCTGCTGGCATGCACAGGCGGGCCGCCGGTACCGCGCTTCTGCCATTCAGTTTCCCCCGGCTCCTGCCTGCTCCTGCCCCGGATAATACCCACTGCGGGTCCTGACGGTGAGTTTCTTGTACGGCTTACCCCGAGCATCAACGTGGATAGCGCGAAATCCGCCAACCGTCTTTGGAGTGGTTGGCGTATAGGTGATCGTGTATTGATTTCGAATATCGTGGGCAATACTGCGGCTGATCTCGTCTACCTCAGCCAGTGTTGGAGGAAAGAACGATTCCCCTCCTGTGCGGTCGCCCATGATTTCAAGCGCCCGTTTTGCTTTGCGCGCTTTCTCCTGGCCTAACAAACCGATTGCATACACGGTAGGCCCGTTTTCCTGCTGTAAGCGATGCACCGCCTGTTCCAGACTTTCCTGGCTGGCGTCATCCTCACCGTCGGTCACAACGAAAATTACTTTCCTCTGCAGCGTGGACTTCTGCAAGTAATCGGCTGAGGCCACGATCGCGTCGTAGAGCGCGGTTCCACCACGCGACTCCACGTGCTCGAGCGCTGCCTGCAATTTTTTGATATCGCCAGTGAACTCCTGGTCGAGATAGTACTCATCGTTGAAGTTGACTACAAACACCTGATCTTCAGGATTACTGGCCTTCACAAGGTTGAGCGCAGCCTTGTTGACCTGATCGCGCTTCTCGCGCATGGAGCCAGAGTTGTCAATCACAATGCCGATGGCAACAGGGATATCTTCCTGCCGAAATGAACGGATCTGCTGAGGCTGACTGTTTTCGAAGACCGTGAAGTCGCCCTTTGCCAGGTTCGTGATCAGGCGGTTCCGTTCATCGACTACCGTGGCGTGCAGAGTCACTTCCTGGGCCGTGGCGCGGAAAACGAAAACGCCGTTATCGTTGGCAGCCGGTGCCTGCGAACTGTCGGGTCCTGACTGTACCTGAGGCTGTTGATTGGGTGGCGGGGTCTGAGGCCGCGTCGGCCGTTCGGACCGAGTCATATCCGGCCCGTTCTGGCCCGAAGCCCAGCCCACAAGAAGGACACTAAGAACTGCAACGCAGGCAAGTCTATTGCTGAGAAGCATAGTACCCAGTTTTGGCATATACATGGAGCGGCGGCAATCCTTTAGGCGGTAAGAGCTTTACCTTTATTTTATGCCATTTGCCGTCGTGCCCTGGGTTCCTTGGACGATATCCGAGTACATATTGGTTGCGTAGCTCGATTCCAATTTTTGTAGCTACATCGGCCAAGTCGTTGGGGTTGTCTATGGTAAAGGCCCGGCCGCCGCTGATTTCCGAGATATCGTTCAGCAGCGCCGGCCCTAGCCGCTCTTCTTCGGTGGGGAGATATTGGTCGTAAATGCCGATGGAATAGACCATTACATCGGCTTCCTTGATCAGGGATTTGATCTCGCCTTCGGTATAGCGGCTGTGGTTATCGCCGCCGTCGGAGATAATCAAAAGCGCCTTTTTCGGGTACTTCGCGTCCCGCATCTTGCTGATGCCGAGGTAAATCGCGTCCAGAAGCGCCGTTCGTCCCTTGGGAAGCGTAAACAAGAGCTTGCCCTCCACATCGTCCACGGACTGGGTAAAGTCCGAAAGCTCGTGGGGTTTGTCCGAGAAGGCAATCATGAAGAACTCGTCCTGCGGATTGGCAGTCTTAAAGAACTCCTTCACGGCCTCGCGGGCGCGCTCGATCTTGCTGTTCATGCTCCCGCTCATATCGAAAATCACGCCCAGGGAAATAGGAGCATCTTCGCTCGAAAAGTGCCGAACATCCTGCTGCTCCTTGCCCTCGTAGATCTGAAAGTTTTCCTTGTCCAGGCCGGTCACCAGCCGGTTCATGGGATCAGTCACAGTGACTGGCACAAGCACCAGATCCACTTTCGATCGAATGAGAGGCGCGTGAGCGCGAACCGTGCTCCCGGCCAGCGGATCAGCTGGTTTCTCGGGCTCAATCCGCGGCGAAAGATGAACGTCCTCCACGTCGGAGTTTTGTGCAATTGCGTGAGATGGATTCAGAAAAACTACGGCAAGCAGGAGAGTAAGTATTCCCAGAAGTGAGCTAGGCGACCGATCAGCTAGCCCAAACTTACGAATTAGGAACCCGGGGCGAGAGGACCCGCGCCGGTATTGGCGCGCCATAAAATCCTCGAATTGTTTCGAGATGTTATCACAGCTTTCAGAACCAAGTGTTAAAACTTTGTCATCCGCCTGATTCGTCTGGCTTTGATTCTCCCGATATGCAAAAGTTTGTCTAGGACAAGCACATCGCTTCCCATTCCGGAAAGGTCGGCAGGCCCGAAGCACCCGCCAGTTGGTACAATTCCCACGTTCTCTCAAGACCTCAATGGCACACATAGAACCCTTTCCGGCGCTGCGCTACGACCCTGGCCGGGTCGCCTTATCAGATGTGGTGACCCAGCCTTACGACAAAATCAGCCCGGCCATGCAGGACGGTTACTACGCCGCCAGTCCGTACAACCTGGTCCGAATTATCCTCGGCAAGCGGAATGCCACAGACGGCCCGGCCGACAATCCCTACACGCGGGCAGCAGCTTTTTTCAACGACTGGCGGCGCGATGGAGTGTTCATTCAGGACGCAAAACCTTCGCTCTACCGTTACACCCAGACCTTTTCGCCTCCCGGCCGTGAGATTCAGATGGAGCGGCGGGGTTTCATAGCGCTCGGCAAGGTCGAAGACTACTCGGCGAACGTCGTTTTCCGCCATGAACAAACCCTCGCCAAGCCTAAGGCTGACCGGCTCGACTTGCTGCGCGCCACCCGTGCCCACTTCGGCCAGATATTCATGCTCTACAGCGATCCATCGGCGGCGGTGGAAAATGCCCTGAATGCGGCCGATCCGCCAACCTCAGAGGTGACCGACGAATACGGAGTCGTACATCGGCTCTGGCGTGTCTCCCATCCTGAGGTGATTGAAGCCGTCCGTAGCGGGATGAAAGACAAAAAGCTGATCATTGCGGACGGCCACCACCGCTATGAAACTGCTTTGACTTATCGAAACGAATGCAGATCTCAGGCGGGCGATGCCGCCTCTGACACTAGACAGGGCAGGCCCGCGCCATACGACTTCGTAATGATGACGTTCGTCAACATGGAGAGTCCTGACCTCATGATCCTCCCTACTCACCGCGTAGTGCACGGAATGCAAACTTTTTCTATGGACGCATTTCGCGCTGGCGCCAGCGACTACTTCAGCGTGGAAGAAGCCGACCCGAATGTGAGTGCCGCCAGGGCCGCGGTCATGGTGCGGGAAGCCGGGCATACCGGCACCTCTTTCGTGGTGATCGCTCGAGACCGAGTCTTTCTGCTGAGCCGTCCGAAAGCCCCGGCCTCCGCTTTCGGAAATTTGTCCTTTCGCCAGCAGGGGCTCGACGTGGTTCAGCTTCATAAGTGCCTGCTCCAAAATGTGCTCGGAATCTCCGACGAAGCCATTCGCGATCAGACCAACGTTAAGTATGTACGCGAAGGTCACGAGGCGATGGAGATGGTCCGCGGCGGCCAAGCTGACGTAACCTTCCTGATGAATCCTGCGCGCATGTCGCAGGTACGCGACATCGCATTCTCAGGTGAAGTGCTTCCGCAGAAATCCACGGATTTCTACCCCAAGTTGCTGAGCGGTCTCACGATTTATGCACTGGAATAGGCGGGCATCAGCGACCCTGATTGCGCTGGTTGCCGTCGGATGGCTCTGCGGTATCGCGGTTCCACAGGAAAATCCGCCGGCTGCCACCGTTCCCCAAGCCACGCAGCCTGCTCCGCCAGCCCCACCCGCGCCCACCATCATGATCGATGCGGCCCACGGTGGAACAGAAACTGGCGCCGTACTTGCCCCCGACAACCTTGAAAAAGATGTAACGCTTTCATTTGCGAGACGGCTGCGACAAGACCTGGGAGCGCGCGGATTTCAAGTGCGCCTGGTGCGGGACGGCGATTCGTTGCTCTCGACCGATCAACGCGCAACCATTGCGAACATCACGCGGCCCGCGCTGTATATCTGTGTGCATATGACCTCCCAAGGCAGCGGATTGCGGATCTATTCAGCGGCATTGGTCGCAAACATTCAGAACAAAGGGCCATTCGCAGACTGGCGCGCCGCGCAGCAGGTTTCAATCGCGAGGAGCCGTTCGCTTCAGCAGCAGCTCACTGAAACCATTCAGAAGACCAGGTTCCCTCTCAAGTCCTTGACTGTGCCATTGCGCCCTCTAAATAACATCACCGTTCCGGCTCTCGCTGTTGAGATTGCTCCCGCCAACGGACAGGTCTCTCAGCTCGCATCGGCCGATTATCAGAGTATGGTTTCGGCGGTGCTCGCCAACGCGATCTCAACCGTTCGAGACCGGCTGGAGAGCGGACGGTGATCCCCAGGAATTTGGCAGTCAGCGTTGCCATCTTGTGCTCAGTCACCCTAGGGATGTCTCTCTACTTGTGGGAACTGCGGGGCCGCGAAGCTGTGAATACTCTGCGAGAACCATTGCCACAGCACGTCGCCGCGCCGGCGACCGGCCAAACCGAAAGCATCACCCTCATGATCGCGCACGACGACGGCGGAGAAATTCACGCCCGATCGCTCACGTTGCCAGTTTCGAGCAATCAGCAGCAACGCGCGCAAGAGATCCTGCGGCAGCTGCTGACGATGTATCAGGCAAAGGGATCGACTCACCCAATCACGATGAATGCGGAAGTTCGCAACGTGTACTTGACCCAGTCCGGAACCGCTGTTGTAGACGTGAACGGCGCGTTTGCGGATGGGCAGACTTCGGGGGTCCTGGCTGAAGAATTGACCCTAGTCTCATTCGCGCAGACGTTGGCCATGAATGCTCCAAACATTTCCGCAGTCAAGTTTCTGGTGGATGGCCAAGAGCGCGAAACCCTGGCCGGCCATGTGGATATTTCCGGCGCATTCAGCACCGCCGATGCATCGCAACTGGCACATCAACTAACCGCGAATTAAGCATTTTCTCTGTGCGCTGTTCCTCTGTGAACCTCTGTGTCCTCTGTGGTCAACGGGTTTTTTCTGACCGTCATGAAATCTTGAACCACAGAGAACACAGAGGTTCACAGAGGCAATGCCACTGACCCACCCTGCTAGAATCACCCGCATGTTCTATCGTTCCGATAACCGCGCGCCCGACCAGATGCGACCTGTCAACATCCTTCCCGACTACATCCCAACCGCCGAAGGATCGGTCCTGATCGAGGTTGGCAACACACGTGTCATCTGCACCGCGTCCATCGAGGAGTCTGTGCCCACGTTTCTTCGAAATACCGGGAAAGGGTGGGTCACAGCGGAGTATGGCATGCTGCCCCGTTCCACCCTTACCAGGTCAGCCCGAGAATCCGCCCGCGGCAGGATCGGCGGACGCACTCACGAAATTCAGCGCCTGATTGGGCGTTCCCTGCGCGCCGTTACTGACCTTCAGCGATTGGGCGAACGGTCAATCCTGCTGGATTGCGACGTAATCCAGGCGGACGGGGGGACGCGAACTGCCTCCATCACGGGCGCGTTCGTGGCACTGGGGCTCGCGCTCGGAAAACTGGTGCAGGCAGGCACCCTTTCTGCAGTTCCGCTGAAGGATTTTGTGGCCGCTGTCAGCGTGGGTATTGTGGATGGAGAACCCTTACTCGACCTTTGCTACGAAGAGGACAGCGGCGCCGACGTCGATATGAATTTCGTCATGACGGCAGGTAACAAGTTCGTGGAAGTGCAAGCGACCGCCGAGCATCAGGTTTTTGACGAGACTCAACTCAAAAACATGATTGCTCTTGCTCAGCACGGGCTGAAATCTCTATTAGCCAGGCAGCAATCGATACTGAAAAACATAGCTCTGCTGCAGTAAAGCCATTCGTTTGTGCGCGTTTGGAGGACCGCTCGCTCGTGTTTCTGCTTCCCGGAACTCTACTTCTTGTTCCGTTTTCGTAACAAAATATTTTTTTACAATTGGCTTTGAACTTATGTGCCACGATCAAATTACTTGCAGACCGGCCGGACGTGGACAGAAACTCTACGTTGACCCCCTCGAGACGGGAGTTTGAAAGACCACGTCCGGCAGTCATATCGCCCGCCCATACTTCAGAACATTCTCTCCTTTTCCCGATTTGGTCTTTGAGGATCGACCGCGTTGATCGACATGGCAACACCAGGCGCCTCGGGATTGTTCGGGTAGAATTCTCACTGTTTCCTTTATGACTGGGAGATCCCGGAATGGCAGATTTTGTTTCCCCCGCGAAAAACAGCTCCTCGCCCTTCGCCGATATGCGTGGCCACCACGTAGCGATACGGGCGTCGAGCCTGGCGGCAGCAAAAGAGTTCTACGTCGGCAAACTTGATTTTCGAGTCGTGAAAGAGTGGCCGTTTGCAGACGAGCAACTGGCCTATCTGGCGCCCCCGACCGACGATCATTTCTACATCGAGGTGCTTGGCGGCGGCGACAAGCTCCCCACGGACGTGCGCTCTTACTCCGACCTTGGTGACAGCCTCAGATACGGCGGCTACCATCACTTCTGTCTTACGGTCAGCAGCGTAGACGAGACGATTGCCAAGCTTCGCGCCCGCGGTGTCCCTGTCGTCGCCGAGCCATTCGTTTTACCAGCCATCAGCCGCAAGCTCGCTTTCTTTGCAGACCCATTCAGAAACCTGATAGAGCTCGCAGAGGTGCTGGCCTGACTTTCGTGGAGAAGTGGGAGAACCTTCGGCTGCGAAAGGGGTTTGCACCTGTGACCAGGCTTACAACTCTGGTGCTATCATGACTTTGCTGCGCTTCGAGCGGGAGTAGTTCAGCGGTAGAACGCCAGCTTCCCAAGCTGGATGTCGCCGGTTCGATCCCGGTCTCCCGCTCCACTTAAACGCCTAATCTCGAAACGTAGTTATCTCTGACTGGCCTCTCCTGCCACAACTCTCGCGTTAAACTCTGCGCATTTATTCCGAGGGACAGACAAAGACTTCCACCCGTCGGCTTTGAAGTGTTTGGCAAGGAAAACGATCTGGCCGCAGTGGTAACCGTAATGTGCAATCTGGCGATTGATGGCCTGCATCACGGAATGGGGTTCGCCGCGGATGGTGATTTTGCGGGCGAGATCGGAATCGGAGAGGGGTTCGAGCGCGCTGAAGACCACGGCCCAGCCTTCGTCCCACATACGCATCAGGTCTTCACGGGTTGCCGGCGGCGCCTCAAATTCGCTGTCGCGGTTGCGGTCGGGCTTTTCGCCGTCGCTGGTGAGGAAATCGGTCCAACGCGACCGCATGTTTCCTGCCATGTGCTTGGCGATGATGGCGATCGAATTCATCTCCTGATCGAGCGCCTGGAACAATTGCTCGTCGTTCACTTGCTCCATCGCGCCCTCGGTGGTTTTCTTCTGGAAACGAAACAGCGTGAGTGAATCCTGCAGATATGAAGTAGTGAATTCGTGCGCCATGGTTACACCTTGAACTGATCGTCAATTTCGACTTGATAGCCGGCGGCCAGGCGATTGCTTTCGTTGGCCATGCCCACGACCGCTATTAGCTCGCGAAACTGATCGTCAGTCATGCCTTTCTTTTTGGCTGCTGCCGTGTGCGACGCGATGCAGTAGCCGCACTGGTTGGTAACGCTCACCGCGACGTAGATCAGCTCCTTAGTTAAAGGATCGAGTGCGCCGGGAGCCATGATCTGTTTGATGCTCTCCCAGGTACGCTTCAGTGTTGCCGGATCATTTGCGAGCGCCTTCCAGAAGTTGTTGATCCAGTCGGTCTGGCGGGTGCGCATGATGTCGTCGTAGATCGCGCGCACTTCAGGGGGGGCGTCGGCGTATTCGATGAGGCCCAGGGTTGCCATGCAGGCTCCAGATAAAGCAAACCACAGAGGGCACAGAGGATCACAGAGAAGAGTGGATCAGCTTCCTTAGTGTTCCTCTGTGTCCTCCGTGGTTAAGATTGTTTTTGCCGTGGAATCCAATCTTCGCGAGTGAAACCAGCTCATGTGCGGCAGGGGACGTTCCACCCCACGCCGGGCAGCAATCAGTTCAGCCGTAATAGCGACCGCGATTTCTTCGGGCGTGATCGCGCCGAGGTCGAGGCCGACGGGCGCATGCACGCGCTCAAACAGTTGCTCGGGAATGCCTTCTTTCACCAGTTCGCGGAAAATCGTAATGGTCTTGCGCTTCGATCCGATCATGCCGACGTAACGCGCTCGAGTTTGTACCGCCCAGCGCAGCACGCACATATCGTCGCGATGCCCGCGAGTCACGATGACGATGTAGGAGGTTTCGTTGGGCGTCAACCGCGCCATTGCCTGATCGAAATCTTCGGCAATAACATCGCTTGCCTGCGGAAAGCGCTCACGGTTCGCGTAACTCTCGCGATCGTCAACCACGGTGATGTCGAATCCGGCGAGGTGAGCGACTTTGTAGAGGCTTTGCGCGACGTGACCGGCGCCAAAAATGTATAGCTTTGCAACAGGGAGCACCGGCTCGATGAAGATGTCGAGGGTACCGCCGCAGACCAGGCCGGTGTCGTATTTTGGGTCCTGATTCAGATTGAAGGTTAGTGTGCGGGGCCTCTCGCATTCCATGACCTCGCGAGCGGCTTGCCAGACGTCGGCTTCGACGCAACCACCGCCGATCGTGCCGAAGATTGAGCCATCGTCGCGGACCAACATTTTTGCGGTCTCGAACGAAGGAACCGAGCCGCGAACGTTGACGATGGTAGCGACGGCGCCGCGCCGGCCCTGCTGGCGAAGGGCTACGATCTCCTCGTAGATGTCCACAGGGAGATTATTTGGCGGCGGGGAGCGGAAGTCAAACTACTTCGCTTCCTTTGCGTTCTTCCAATACGCCTGGTGCCCGATGTAGTCATCATCGGCAAGATTGGCGATGATCAGGCGCTTTAACTTCAGGTCGTCCGTGGAGCCGGTGCTCTTGTACACGATCTCGCCGTCCGGGCGGATCAACAAGGTGTACGGGACGGCGGCATTCCAGTCGGGGTCGAAGGCTGCGAGCTGCGCGTAAATATCAGTTGAGCCCAGAATGTAATTCGTGCTGGTGGCATGCTCGCCGTTCAGCACCTTCATGACGCCAGGCTTTTCGTCCGGATAATTGATGCTCACAGTGACCAGATCGAAAGGGCGATGTCCGTACATTCGATACATGGTCTCGAACCGCGGCAGTTCCTGGCGGCACGGTCCGCACCAGGTTGCCCAGAAATCAACGAGTAGCAGCTTGCCGGTTGAGTTCTTGCGCAGTGATTTGAGGGCTTCCAGCGTGGTTGGATTCACCTGTACTGGCTTCTTCTCGATCTCTTCCAGCTCCTTGCGGCGTCCGGCGGTTTTATAGATCCACTTGGTCGAGCAGCCGACGGATGGCGTCTTGGCCACGGCGACTTGTTTTCCGGCGAGAAGCGCATCGAGTGCGTCGCGTGCATCTCGCTTGGTGACCAGGTTTTCGCGGACGTTGTTGTCCACGCGGCCCTGGTATCGCAGCTTGCGGTCGGCATCGAAGATGAAAAGGTGAGGCGTTGCGCTGGGTCCGTAAGCATTCGAGATTTTTTGCGTTTCGCCGTCGTACAGGTAGGGGAAGTTGAAATGGCGAAACTCGGCGCGGACCTTCATTTCTTCGAAGGAGTCGCCGAGGTCGGTGTATCCCATCTCGTCAAGCTGAACCGCCTCAGGATTGTTGGGCTGGATCGCGACCAGCGTGACGCCTTTGTCCTTGTAGTCCTCGGCGAGTTGCTTGATGCGAGTTTCGTAAAGCTGCGAAGTCGGGCAGTGATTGCAGATGAATGCGATGACGAGAACCTTGCTGGCGGCGTAGTCCTTCAGGCAGTGGGTTTTGTCATCAACTCCCGGCAGGCAGAAGTCCGGGGCCGGAGCACCAATGGCAAGCTGAGGGTGGGGCGGGCCGTCTTCGTCGTCGTCGGCGAATGCCGCCGGACAACTGAGAAAAGCCAGCTGACACAATACCAATGCTAGGGCGATGCAACTGCTTCTGACTAAGCTAGCGCGGAGTTCAGGCCTTGGGCATTTCACGACGAAATTATTCGGCCTACTGGGTGCGAAGTCAAACAGCAGCCAGGCAGCCTGCTTGTGATAGCTTGATTTGCCAGGAGCGTTCATGAAAGCGGTTCGCATTCACGAGGCGGGTGGGCCGGAGGTGCTTCGCTACGAGGACATCCCCGACCCTCAGATGAGAAAAGATCAGGTGCTGGTGCGCGTCAGAGCTTGCGCAATGAATCACCTGGATCTTTGGGTGCGAAAGGGCATTCCCAAAGTCCCGCTTCCGCACATCCTTGGGAGCGATGTTGCAGGGGAAGTCGTCGATATTGGCGAGTATGTCTCGGGATTCAAGGTTGGGCAGCGGGTTCTCCTGGCCCCTATGCACTATTGCGCTCACTGCGAGAGGTGTACGGCTGGACTTCACAACCAGTGCCGCGAGTTCACCGTGTTGGGTAATGCGGTCGATGGAGGCAACTGTGAACTGATCGCTGCGCCTGCCGCGAACGTAATTCCCTTCCCCGACTCGCTCGACTTCAACCAGGCCGCAAGCGTTCCGCTGGTGTTCGTTACCGGGTGGCACATGCTGGTTGGACGCGCGCAGATCAAGCCCGGACAAACCGTGCTGGTACTTGGGGCAAACTCCGGCGTCGGGATTGCAGGCATTCAGATTGCGAAACTTTTTCAGTGCACTGTAATTACCACTGCTGGAGACGATCGCAAGGCCGAGCGTGCCCGCGAGCTTGGGGCCGACCACGTAATCAATCATTATCAGCAGAAGATTTCGGAGGAAGTTCGCAAGATTACCAGCAAACAAGGCGTCGATATCGTGCTCGAGCACGTTGGCCCGGCGACCTGGGATGAAAGCGTGCGGTCGCTGAAACCGGGAGGCACGCTCGTAACCTGCGGCGCAACCACGGGGCCGCAAGTTGGAATTGATTTGCGATTCCTGTTTTCGCGGCAGCTTACGCTGCTTGGCTCATACATGGGGACGATGGGAGAGTTCCACGACGTTCTGAAGCATGTTTTCAGCGGGAGATTGAAGCCAGTCGTGGACCGCACGTTTCCACTCAGCGAAGCCCGCGCGGCGCACGAGTACATGGAGAAGAGCCAGATGTTTGGGAAGATCGTGCTGAATCCGTGAAAGATCGTTCACCACGGAGACACGGGGCACGGAGAAGAATTGAGTAATTGTGTAATTGAGAAATTGAGAAATTTAGAGCCCCCAGTCTGGTCAGAGTCATCGGTTCTCCAATTACCCGATTACCAAATTTCACAATTACTCAATTCTTCTCCGTGCCTCGGTGTCTCCGTGGTGAATGATTTAGAATATCCACATGGCGAATGCGCTCGATTTCGGTCCTTATGTAGAAATTGAAAACGGGAAACGTGTCGTTAAGGAGCTGACTTACGGCAATCCGACGCCGGAGGGCGTGGTGCTCACGACCGTGGACAACGTCGTGAACTGGATGCGCAAGAACTCGATTTGGCCGATGACGTTCGGCCTGGCGTGTTGCGCGATCGAGATGATGTCGATGGGCGCGTCGCGGTTTGATATTGCGCGGTTTGGCGCTGAAGTTTTTCGCCCGTCGCCGCGTCAATCCGACTTGATGATTATTGCGGGGCGCGTTTCGAACAAAATGGCGCCAGTCATTCGCCAGCTTTGGGAGCAGATGCCTGAACCGAAGTGGGTGATCTCGATGGGCGCGTGCGCGACCTCGGGCGGCGTGTTTAACAATTACGCTCTGGTGCAGAGCGTGAACCAGGTCATCCCTGTGGACATTTACGTGCCTGGCTGCCCTCCGCGGCCGGAGCAGTTGATCTACTCCATCACGCTTTTGCAGCAGAAGATTCAGGCTGAGCGCGGGACGATCAAGCGGGCGCTAAATATCAATTCCTAGTCATTAACGAAGCGAATCTTTCATCTTCTTCGGGGCAATCATCGTCCATGCATCGCGCACGTGTGCGGCGAGTTCCTCGTCGCTGATGTGCTCGAGTTCCACCCCTATCCATCCGCGAACACCCACGTAAGGCGGCTTGTAATAGATTTTTGGCGCCGTTTTGATCAACATGCCTTGGACGCCGGGAGCGACAGGGAGCCAGAGCGCGATGTGGCCATCGTTGTGGTGATTGTTGGAAAACATCGCGAAGACTTTCTTCTTGACGAAAAAAGTCGGTTCGCCGTGAGAGAGCTTCTCGGTGGCACCCGGCATAGCCACGCACATTCGCCGCACTCTGCGCAGATGTTCTTCACCGGCGGCTGCGAGGTCTTGATCCGGCGATACCTTCTTAGTGCTCTTTGCAGAGGTCATGATTCGGTTATACGTATGTGTGCAGTGGTCTGTCATATAATTCCGCATTCCCCTCATGCGGAAGACGACACTCACTCCTACCGGCCCCACCATTGTTGCGCAAGCGCCTTGCCGCGCCGATCTGGCGGGAGGAACCATCGATCTGTGGCCGCTATATCTATTTCATCCCGGCGCGCTCACGCTGAATTTTGCGGTCAATATTCTGACCACTTGCCGCATAACGCCGCTTAAAGACCCCGGCATTCATCTCCGTTCACTGGACACTAAACGGGAAGAAGACTTCAGAGACTTCTCCGATTTGCAGGGGAGAAGCAAATTCCGCCTGCCCATCCCCGCGCGGTTGTCGCAGTTTTTTGCCCCGAAGGAAGGCCTGCTGATCGAAACGGATTCGGAGTCGCCGGCGGGTGCGGGAATCTCGGGATCATCGGCGCTGATGATCGCGACTACCGCGGCTCTTGCGCGATTTACCAACCGGCACCTCACGCTTGAGCAAATGCGGGTCATCGCGCAAAACGTGGAGGCACAGATCATCGAAGTCCCGACCGGCTGCCAGGATTACTATCCCGCGCTTTACGGCGGGGTGAGCGCGATCCACTTGAATGCAGATGGCATTTACCGCGAGGCCATTCCGATCCTGCCGGAGGAGATTGAGTCCCGATTTGTGCTGGCGTACACGGGAGCGCCGCGAAAGTCGGGGATCAACAATTGGGAAGTATTCAAGGCCCACGTTGAGGGTGACAAACGTGTCTTCCGGAACTTTGAGCGGATCGCGAGCATTGCCCACTCCATGCATCAGGCGCTGGTGGCGGGTGACTGGGACGGCGTCGCGAGACTGCTGCGCGAAGAATGGAAGTTTCGGCGGAGTAACGCCCCCGGAATCACGACGCCGCTCATAGATAAGCTGATCAGCATTGCCGGGAAGAATGGCGGGAAAGCGGCGAAGGTCTGCGGCGCGGGCGGAGGTGGTTGCGTGATTTTTCTGGTCGAGAAAGGCTCGGCGAGCCGAGTAGCGACGGCCATCGGAGATGCCGGTGCGCGAGTATTGCCGCTGCAGGTGGCGAGGGATGGATTGCGGATTCCGCCACTTTAAAAGCTTTTAACCGCAGAGCTCACAGGGGACTCGCCGAGTTCGCAGAGAAAAGCTTTCAGGATTAATCGAAGGCTGCGTCGCTTAGAAATCCGTTCGCTTCCTCCTGCGTAGACGTGATTCCCCCGGGCAGCGTGCCGCCGTTGTAGTCTGCCATCCGGTTTTTCCATTTTAGAAAATCAGTGATGGATTGCGGCTCGATGCGCACTTCCACGCGTCGCAGGCTGGCGAGCAGCAGGTTCATCTCGTAGCGAAATCCGACGGCTCCTCGCAGCTTTTTCGAAGACGCGCTCGACATCTGAACCTCGCGGCCTCGCAGTTCGAGAAGTCCCCAGTCATCTGGCAGTTCAGAGGGCTGGATAAGTCCGGCGGGAGCCAAGTAGAAGCGTTCGCATCCCATGCCGCGCTCAGCTTTGCAACGAAAGGGCTTTTCACGATCAATCAGGAAATCGGCGCGGGAAACCTTGCACTCGACCAAAACGGAATGGCATCCGCGCTTCCAGCCGATGGCATCGGGAGTTTCGCCGCTGGCGCAACTTTGCTCCGAAAGGACGACTCCGCATCCGTAACGGCGCAGCCAGGCGGTGGCGCGGGTGACCAGTTTTTCGTGAGTCATACTAATAGACTGTCGTTCCCGGCAGCCTCGGAGAAGTAACTGATCAGAGTCCAAGCAAAACCAGGCCGCCGCGTTGCATGGCAGACTACTAAGTTCGATGAACGTTCTCGAATTCACATTTCTGATCTGGACCGGTTCCCTACTCGCCGGGTTTCTCGGCGCCCTCACCGGGCTGGGAGGCGGCGTGGTTCTGGTGCCGCTGCTCACGCTGGTGTTCAAAGTGGACTTCCGGTATGCGATTGGCGCATCGCTGGTGTCGGTGATTGCGACCTCATCGGGATCGGCCGCGGCTTACGTGAAAGAGGGGTTCTCGAACATCCGCATTGGAATGTTTTTGGAGATCGCGACTACGCTGGGGGCGCTGTTGGGCGCGTACCTGACAGCGAAAGTGCCGGCAAGCGCGCTGGCGGTGATCCTCGGAGTTGTGCTGATTTATTCGGCATTTGCCGCCCGACGAACGCGCCCGCGAACCGAAACTCCTGATCCGCCGGACCCACTTGCCACAAAGCTGAAGATGAATGGAACATTTCCCGATACCAGCGGCGTGCGTAGTTACAACGTGTATCGGGTTCCAGCCGGATTCTGCATCATGTTCGGCGCGGGCGCGATCTCCGGACTGCTGGGAATTGGCTCCGGCGCGTTGAAGGTTGTGGCTATGGACCAGGCCATGAAAATCCCTTTCAAAGTTTCAACTACGACCAGCAATTTCATGATTGGTGTCACGGCCGCCGCAAGTGCCGGCGTTTACTTGAGCCGCGGATACATCGATCCGGCCCTGGCCATGCCGGTCATGCTTGGAGTTCTGATCGGATCACTGATGGGTACGCGGGTGCTGGTGAAAACACAAACGAAATTGTTAAGGCTGGTTTTCAGCGGCGTGATTGTGCTGCTGGGGCTGCAGATGGTTTTCAAAGGCCTGCACGGAGGATTCTAGTGAGACCGAGAGAAGTCGATGAAGTAAAACTCGAGCACCGCATCGCAAATCTCCTTCGGCTGGGAGTTGTGCTGTCCGCATTCGTCGTCATAAGCGGGGCGATCATGTACGTCGGCTTTCATCCGTTGTCCCGGGTAAGCTATCGAACTTTCCAGGGCGAACCGGATGAACTGAAGACCGCTCACGGAGTGGTTCGCTATGCGTTTTCCGGCAACGCGAAAGGAATCATGCAGCTTGGGCTGCTGCTCCTTATAGCCACGCCGATCGCGCGAGTGATTTCCTCAGCGGTGGCATTTGCGATCGAGGGCGACAAAATGTATCTGCTGTTCACGCTGCTGGTGCTGGCAGTACTGCTCTACAGCTTATTCGGATCGTTTCTGATTGTTTGAGATTGTTCGGTTTTGTGTGGCACGGGCGGCTCGCCCGTGCATCCACCGCTCACAGGCGGGCCGCCTGTGCTACACGCAATGTAATCAACGTAACTTCTGGCGGGCAGTTCAGTCGCACGGGCATGCGAATTGTGCCAATCCCAAGGTTCGTGTAAAGCATCAGCTTTCCGATCTCGTACAAACCTCGCGGATATTTCCTCGCCATCTGTGGAAGCCAGGGCGCTCCGATCCCCGGGATCCAGATCTGACCTCCATGGGAATGCCCGGCCAGCTGCAGATCAACCGAAGCGAACGAAACCTCATCGGCGAAATCAGGCTCATGAGCGAGCAGAATCGCGGTTTCGTTCTGAGGTACCGCCCTCAACGCGGAGCCAAGATCGGGGCGCCCCTCGAGAACATCGTCCACTCCCGCGAGCCAAATCCTCGCACGGCCGCGCTCAAACGGAACTGCACGGTTCATTAACACAGGAATTCCGTGGCTTTGAAGCGCATTTACAACATAGCTGGGGTCCGAAGCCCCATCATGGTTTCCCAGGACCGCATAAATGCCATGTGACGCCCGCAACTGGCCCAACAATGCGGCGCACGGGCCTGCATTCTTCGCGAAACGCGAGGCGTTTCCGCGCCGGTAATCCGTCACCGGAACAGTTACAAAGTCACCGGTGAGTACAACCAGATCAGGGCGAAGCCCGTTCACCATCTCCACGCCTTTACGGATGGGAACCACGGAGAAGTTTTCGTCGTAGTGGAAGTCGCTGAGGTGGGCAATGGTGAATCCGTCGAAATCAGGGGGCAGGCGGCGTAAACCAATCTCAATGCGCGTTAGCTGCGGGCGGTCTGATTCGACAAAACCGGCCGCTCCTGCCACTGCGGTGCCGGCCGCAGTCAGCCCACCGGCGTGGAGGAATTTCCGCCTGGTCAGCAAAGAGGCGCCGAATGTACAGGAATGAGCAGAGCTTAGATTTTAATGGACGTCCCGGCTCTTTGCGGCAGCCGCCTCTCTACGGGGAACATATATGCGCAAGTAGAACATGAACGCGACCACTGCAAGATTGACCAGGAAAATCGAAACGTGAAGAAGACTCACTTTGTGGGCGAGCCGATTGATCTCGTAAGGCAAGTAGATCGCACCCGACACCAAAGCCACCCACTCAGCCCAGGCGCGCGCACGCCAGAGGCCAAACGCTTCGGCGAATCGCAGCCCCGAATAGATTGACGCCACCAGCACCACGTGCCACAGTTTCACGTTGCTCAAGCGGTCGGCTAGCCCGAACAGCATGTGCGCGAAGTGACGGTCCGGGCTGATATGCAGATAACTCAGAAACGCGCCCGCTACGTCGCTGGGATCAAGCCAGTAGAGACTGATTGCGGCGCCCAGAACGACAATTCCCTTAATCAACTCCAACAGCGCAATAGAGCGCAGTGCCTGCCGGCGCGCACGATGCTCTTCGCTGCCCAGGATCAGATGGTCGATACGAGGTCTCATCAAGCGCGCCCATCAGGGCTGCGGAAATTCGCTCGTAACTCCTCAACGATCTCCCGTGCCGCTAGTCTGGCCGCGTCATGCTGTGTGACATCAAACGAGATCGCGCCTACCCTGGCGTGTCCGCCACCCCCATAGCGCTCACAAACTTTGGCAAGATTCACCCTAGGCGGCGACGGTGCCCACGGATTCGATCCCACGGAAACCTTCACCCGGAAACTGCTCTTGCTCAACCCCACGCTATAAACCGACTCGGGATGAAGATAATACGGGACAAATTTGTTGTAGCCCTCGAGTTCCTGGTCGGTGACATCGAAGAACAGCGTCCCGTCACGGGATTCGATACGCTCCCGCAGCACGTCAATTGAGTTGCGGTGCCGCTGAAGCAATGGCGGAAGAAGTGGCGCGACGAACGGGGCTGCGACAACCTCGGCCAGCGACTTTCTCGCCAGGAGCGGAATCAACTTCGGCAGGAAGCCGGGATCCTGGGTTGACTCGATGATCATCGTGAGTTGCATGGCCGGCTCTTTCATCTCCACCGCAGTTTTCGCGTCGGCATAAAGCGCCCCATCAATGATATCCGTCCAATGTACGAGTTCGGCCACGGGCGCTGAATTGAAGCCAAATCGCTGCTCGGCGATCGCGGCAATGAAGCTGGTGCAGGAGCGGAAACCAGGATCGTAAAACTTGCGATTGCTTTGGTCCTGCTCGAAATGCGCGGCGTCTTCCGGACTCAGGAAAGCGCTCTCGTGATGATCGAACCACCAGGTGATCTTCGGTGAACTGGAATACTTAAAGTCGACAATGGCATTTTCTTCGCCATCGAAATCGTCTTCGTTAAACAGAGAACCGGCGCGGTGCAGTAGCCCGGAGTAGACGAACTCCACATCGTTCCGGATTCTCTCGCCATAAAAGCGCGAAAACAATGCCGCCGATGACGCGCCATCAAAACACCGGTCGTGATAAAAGACTTTAACTCTCAAGCGCTTCCTTTCTGGTCGGTCCAGCTCCGTTCGAGCTAAAAGGAAATAGGAATGCCACTTCAGGCAGGGTCCTGTCAAGTGGCGACTGCAGCTTACCGGGCCAGCCGTGCCGCCCAATCCCCAACAAAGGGAAGCTCGTAGCCATCACCGAGTGCGGCTTTCACCAGCAATGTGGCCCATAAGATTGTTACCGCCAGCGCTCCCACCCCGATCAGAAGCCACGCAATGAGCGATCCACCCAGCGGAAGAATCGAAAACAACAAGAACAACAAGCGAAGAACCAGTGCAATCACGCAGACAGCCGCCGTGAACAACAACCCTTGCCATGCGTGAAATCTCACGAACAGGCGGTGGCGCAGCGCAGGAATGATCAGCAACACGACCGCCGGAACAACGGCAACATATGCCACGGCCCCCAAAATGTGGTCGGTCACATCAGAAGCACGAAACGAATCCGAGTCGGCATTCACCGACGATCCACAAGCCGGACAAAAGGCGCTGATCCCAGGCATCTCCGCGGCGCAGTTTGAGCAAATCATGATCGGTCTAGAGATGATACTTGAGATTTCGGAACCGCCGTTGGCCGTTCGTTGTCCATCTTTGGTGGTTGGCCGCTCCTCGCTGGCCGTTCTGCATAAAGGCGGGTAAGCATGGTGCAGGAACACGGTGGTCCGTCCTATGGCCAACGACCAATGACCAACGGCCCATCGCCGTTTGTCATTCCTCCCCCGCCACCATAGAATCTGAATCTTCGTGATGGCATCGCAAACGCATTTCTCAATCGAGAAACAGTCCTTCCGCTCGCGCATCTGGCGCATTCTAGGCGCGGTGGCCGCCAGCGTCGTAGTGATTATCCTGGTGGGCATAGGCTGGTTTCTGAGCATCGCACGCTCTGCGCTCCCCGAGCTTGATGGAACTTTGCCTGTGCCCGGCGTCGCCGCACCCGTCAGCGTCACTCGCGACAATCACGGAGTTCCAACCATCGAATCCGCGACGATGGACGACCTTTTTTTCGCGCAAGGATTCATCACGGCCCAGGATCGTCTCTTTCAGATGGATCTCATGCGGCGCGCCGCTGCGGGAGAACTGTCTGAAATCGTGGGAGACGCCGCGCTGGAACACGACCGCCGCCAGCGGATTCTCGGGATCAGGGCGGCTGCTGAAAAGGGCTTGCAGTCCGCCACGGAGGAAGATCGCAAGCAGTTCTCCGCGTATGCACGCGGCGTGAATGCATTCATCAACTCGCATCGAGATCGGCTGCCCTTGGAGTTTCGTATTCTCGGCTACAAGCCGAGGCCATGGACGATGCAGGACTCGCTCGCCATCGGTAATCAGATGATCCAGACCTTGAGCATCAGCCCGGCAGACACCATCACGCGTGAAAAAGTGCTGGCCAAGCTCGGCCCGCAACTCGCGGCGGATCTCTATGTCAATACCTCATGGCGAGACCATCCCCCCACGCAGGCGGCGCCGGCCTTGGACGCCACGCCTCCGGCGCAAAGTTCGGCTCCAGGATCCGTCGCATGGAAGCTCTCTGGGGTCCTCCCGTCTTTAGCGTCGTGGATTCAGCCGCTGTTGGACGACGAACCTTTCCGTCCAGGCTCGAACAATTGGGTGGTTACCGGTGCACACACCACAACCGGCGAACCCCTTTTGTCAAATGACATGCACCTGGGCCATCAGATGCCGAATTTGTGGTACGAAACCCATTTGAAGTCAGGCGACCTCGATGTGGCAGGCGTTACACTGCCCGGTTATCCCTATGTGATTGTCGGCCACAACCAGCGCGTTGCGTGGGGTTTCACAAATGTTGGACCGACGGTAGAAGATTTGTACGTCGAGAATTTTAACGATCACGGCGAGTACGTGACTCCCGAGGGCTGGAAAAAACCAGACACTCGGCCCGAGGTCATCCACGTTAAGGGCAAGTCTGATGTGCAGCTCAGCGTGACTTTGACCCGGCACGGCCCAATCGTGTCCGAGCTGTCACCCGGGGAAACGCGAAGGCTGGCTCTGCGCTGGACGTTGTACGACGGCATCCGCAACCCGTTCTATCACGTCGATCTGGCCAAAAACTGGAAGGAGTTTCGCGAGGCTTTTACCGCCTTCGACGCTCCGGGACAAAACGTCGTCTATGCCGACGTCGACGGAAACATTGGATACCAGGCGACAGGCAGGGTTCCGATTCGGGCCTCCGGCGACGGCAGCCTTCCCGCCGACGGAAGCAACAATGCCCATGAGTGGACCGGCTATATCCCTTACGACAAAATGCCGTCCGTGCTGAATCCGCCGTCCGGCATCATCGGCACCGCCAATGGCCGGATCACGCCTGATGGCTATCCATATTCGATCAGCGCCGAGTGGGAGGCGCCTTACCGCACCGATCGCATTTATCGGGTTTTGAGCTCAGGTAAGAAGTTTTCCGCCAGCGACATGTTGGCTCTGCAAACCGACATCTATTCAGATCTGGATCATTTCGTCGCAGATAAGTTGGTGTACGCGATTGACCACGCGAAGTCGCCGTCTACACAAGTTCGCAAAGTGGCGGACATTCTGCGGCAATGGAACGGTCAGGTGACGGCAGATTCGCCCGCGGCCACCATCACTTCAAAAACTCGTATCGAACTGAAACGTTTGATTCTCGAACCAAAACTCGGCGCGGGGTCGGACGACTATGAGGAAAACAGAGCGCACTTGAGTTGGAAGAGCTACACCTGGCAACTGCAAACCGTGTGGCTCGAAAACATCCTCACCCATCAGCCGCCGCAGTGGCTGCCTTCAGGTTACTCGGACTACAACGAATTGCTCGCCGCTGGAGTGGAGGCGGCACTCAAACAGGCGCCAGCTGATCTGAATTCCTGGAAGTGGAGTTCACAGAACTCAGTGACGATTCAGAACCCGGTTCTCGGCAAAATTCCGATCCTGCGGCGATGGACCGGCCCCGGCGAGCAGCTGCAGTCAGGAAGTGGATTCACTGTAAAAGCGTCCGGCCGCACTTACGGTCCTTCCGAGAGATTCACGGCGGATCTTTCAAATCTCGACGCTACGACGCTAAATATAGTTACGGGGCAGTCAGGGAATTTTCTCAGTCCCTATTACATGGACCAGTGGAAGGCGTGGTACACCGGCTACACATTCACACTGCCGTTTTCTAAATCTGCGGTCGAAAATTCAGCGGCACATCGGCTTTTGCTGGTGCCGAAGTAGCACTTAGCATTCGGCACTCAGCCAAGCGAAATTAGCCACAGATTTTCACGGATAAACCAAATTCTTGAGAGATCCGTGTAAATCCGTGGAAAAGGTTTCGAAGTTGCTGAATGCTGAGTGCTTCTACTCAGAAATCCACCACTTTGACATCAACCGCCTGTCCCACAACGTTCGGCTGCTCGGGCGTAGTTTGAGGAATGAGTGGTTGTTGCTGCTGGGATGGCGGATTTAGCGCCGGGGGCGCATCCGTAGCAGTGTTGTAGATGACAAGTTTCCCGCCCTGGCAGACATACACTGTATCGCGCCGCGGGATTGGTTCAATGGCAGTCACATCACCCAACGCCCCGGTGCAGAGCACCGCCGTATTTCCAGAGACAGCACACGGAGTTGTTCCTTGAGGCACGCATCCGGGCGCGGCAGTGCTCGTGGGACAAAAATCCGCAAGAACGGACAGGCATCCTCGGCCCGAAGCTGAGCCAGACGCAGCAACTCCAGTGCACGTGCGCGATCCGACAAACAGCTGCGAGTTGCTACCCATCGCGATCCGGTCGTGATAGCCATCCGTAATTGGGATGGAACTCTGGACCGCGTTTCCAGAAATCAGCGTGACAACCCCGCAAAGAGTAGCCTGGCAGTCGACTCCCACGCCGGGGGGCGGAGTGCCCGCTACATAGAGCGTATTCCCGCTGAGCAACGCGGTCGTGGCGGCAGGAACGGGGATGGTCACCGGCGGTACGGGTTGATTCATGTCCACGGCGGCAACGCTCGCTGAAATGCCGCCGCACTCTGCTCCGCAATTCAGCACGTAAGCAGTCGAACCATCGGGGCTGAAGACCGCCCCAACGGGCTTGTCAAATCCCGTAATCGTGGCCAGCGGAGTGACGCTATTGATCTGGTTGGGATCTAGAACCGTAACCGTATTCGCTGCATCGGAGATAACTAAAATCTTGCTTCCATCCGGATTTGCGACCAGAAAGTGCGCTCCCGTGATGGGGATGGTCGCGGTGATGCTGCCGTTGGTGATATTGATCCGAAGCACTTCGCCGGGACTGCTCTGCCCGTTAACGCTGACACCAGGAATTGCCACAAATGCGGTTGTGTTATCAGTCCAAACCAGAAAGCTATCAGTCGCGCCCGGCAAGCTGAGACTTCCCGCAGCACTCTCGCTGGCGTTGTCAACGATCGCCAGCCCGTGATTGGAGGAACTCAAGACCAGCGTACGGTCTCGCTTGGGGCTCAATGCCATCATGCCCGCATCAGGAACCGAAGTCGCCAGAGAAACGAAAAATGGGCTTAAGTTGTCGGTGGTTGCGTCCACAATATCAAGTGCCGGGAAACCACCACCGCTGAACGATGGATGAACCGGATTCGATACAAACGCGCGAAACTTGATTCCGCTCTGTCCGCCGCGATTCCCGGATGGCGCGTTGTAGCTGCTGCACGACACCAGGCACAGCCCAACCAATGTGAACACAAAAAAGGCGCTTACGGTTCTTATCAACCCTGGGACTCCGAAGAGCAAGAAGGATAGAGAGTTAGATGCGAAGAGCGGATTATAGCAGAGGGTGACAGCGAACAATTTTGCGATCATTTCGTCCGCAGACCGCGATGCCGGCTCCTGGTGAGCGAATCGCAATTCCAGCCGACGTCTTGTATTCTCAATTCTATGCCGGGTGATTTACTTACGCGCCTGAAAGCGTCCACTGTCCTTTGCGACGGCGCGATGGGGACCCTGCTTTATTCCAAAGGCATCTTCATCAACCGTTGTTACGACGAACTCAACCTGTCGCAACCGGACCTGATCCGCGGTGTGCATCATGAATACTTTCAAGCTGGAGCAGAAATTGTTGAAACCAATACATTTGGCGGCAACAGCTTTCGCTTGGAAAGGCATGGCCTGGGCGGCAAAGTGCGCGAAATCAATGTCGCCGGGGCGCGGCTCGCCAAAGAAGCTGCGAAAAGTTTTGACGGCTGGGTTGCGGGATCGGTCGGGCCCCTGGGTGTTCGAATCGAGCCACTCGGAAAGACCTCCTTTCAGGAAGCCCGGGACTCGTTCCGCGAACAAATCGCAGCGTTGCTCGAGGGCGGTGTTGACTTACTGATCCTCGAAACTTTCGGATATGTCGAGGAACTGCATCAGGCGCTTCTCGCCGCGAAGGAGTTGGATCCTAAAGTTCCGGTCATCGCGCAGGTGACGGTCGATGAAGAAGCCAACTGCCTGGATGGTTCCACGCCGGAGACGTTTGCTCCGCGTCTCGAAGACTGGGGTGCCGACGTCATTGGTTGCAATTGCAGTGTCGGCCCCGTCGCCATGCTGGATGCCATCGAGCGGGTGAGGGCGGCCACTTCCCTGCCGATTTCTGCCCAGCCCAACGCCGGAATTCCACGTTCGGTCGAGGGCCGCAATATTTATCTGTGCTCGCCTGAATACATGGCGAGTTATGCGAGAAAGTTTGTCGCAGCCGGCGTGAAGCTGGTCGGCGGCTGTTGCGGGACGACCCCCGAACACATCCGCGTGATGAAATCCGGTCTTCGCGCAGCCCAGGCCCGGGCGAAGGCCTCGGACCCGCAGGTCAAGACAAAAGCAAAGCTGCCCTCCGCCGTGGAGGCAATGCCTCTCGCGCATAGATCCCGACTAGGTGCAAAGGTCGCGGCTGGCCAATTCCTCACCATGGTCGAGATCGTTCCCCCTAAGGGAACGAACATTCAGAAAGAACTCGAAGGCGCCCGGTTTCTGAAATCAGTCGGCGTGGACGGAATCAACATCCCCGACAGCCCCCGAGCCTCCGCTCGCATGAGTAATCAGGCGTTGTCAGTTCTGTTGCAACAGCAGGCCGGAATTGAAGCGATCTTGCACTACACCTGCCGCGATCGCAACGTGCTCTGCATCCAGTCCGACCTTCTCGGAGCGGCCGCCGTTGGCATCAGAAATCTCATTTGCATTACTGGCGATCCTCCGAAGATGGGCAGCTATCCGGATGCAACGGCGGTCTTCGATGTCGACGCGATCGGTTTGGTGAACATCGTCCACAATCTGAACCGCGGCCTGGACATTGGCGGCAATCCCATAGGAAACGGAACCAACTTCGCCATCGGCGTGGGTGCCAATCCTGGCATTTCGAATATCGACGAAGAAGTCCGCCGCTTCGAATACAAAGTTGAAGCTGGCGCTGAATATGCCGTCACTCAGCCGGTGTTCGATCTCTCGCTGCTGGAAACTTTCTTGAAGAGAATCGAGCACTGCCGCATTCCCGTCATCGCCGGCATCTGGCCGCTTGTAAGCGTGCGCAACGCCGAGTTCATGAAAGACGAACTCAAAGTTTCAGTACCGGATTCGATTCTCGACCGCATGACCCGCGCCACCACGCCTGAAGCAGCCCGCGAAGAAGGAATTGCCATCGCGCGCGAGATGTTGATTGCAGTGCGCGAAATGGTGCAAGGGGCGCAGATCAGCGCTCCGCTTGGAAAATACTCGTCAGCCGTGGATGTTCTGGAGGCTCTGGGCAATCAGGAATCGGTTTCGAGCGGGGCAGATTAGACGCGGACGGTGCGCTGTTGAATTTTCGTGATGGCCGCGTTGATCTTGGCCGCGACGGCGTCGAGATCGTCGATATCCGAAGAAGCATCAACGATTTCATCGGCTGATGCCGTGAGCATCAGGTTATAGGCTGAGTCACCTGCATCTCCCGCCCTGCGAAAATCGGTGCGGTAAACCACGATCGGCTTCTTCTCATACGCGTAGCCGCATTCCCAGCAGGTGCCAGAGTCGGGATCGGGCCCGTCCATATTGGCGACGACAACATCGGAAGCATCGAGGCCTTCCACATCTGCAAGAAAGATATCGCGGGCGCTTCGGCTGCTAGGCTCATGCTCCTGCGGAAGCCATACTTCATGCCCGAACTTGACCAGCAAGTCGCGGAGGCGGCGGTTGAATTCGCGCTCTGCGGCTGTGAACAGAGGACCTGCCAGGTAGACCTTCATGGAAGTCGCTCGCGAGTATAAACGAGCCGGAGCAATGAACTGGCTTTTCACCGAGATCGCGACTACTCGGTAATAAATTCCGGCCCTTGCAAACTTCCACAACTCTTTACGCGATCTTTACCTAATGTTATTGGGCGCGGAGCGTCTCATCACGAAGGCGCTGTGCGATCCATCAACCCGCGTCATGCAATTCATGAACGTAAAGAGGTGTTCTCATGCAAGCAAATCAGCAGAACCACTGGGAGGAGCTATACGCTGCGGCCGTAGTTGAAACCGATCCCGAAAAAATCAGCGTGCGCATCAACCTGGCCAAAACGCACTTCGAGACCGCTGGCAAGACCTGCAAAAACTTCCTTTGCCGCCCGATCGCGAGCGGCAAAGGATTGAAGATGCCATTCGGACTTTGAATCTCTCTTGGGTTCGCCCTTCTCCGCCGCATTTTGCGGCAGAGCGGGGGTTGTGAATGGATTTCCCTGCCAGCAAGTCGCGTATCTAGCGTGTTATCCTGAATTTACTTCGCTTCCGAAGGACAATCCATGAAGTTTGGCGTGATCATTTTCCCGGGATCCAACTGCGACCACGACGCTTACTGGACAGTCGAGCAGGTGCTCAAGCAGCCGGTCACGTTCTTGTGGCATGAGTCACACGACCTGGAGAATTGCGACGCCATTATCGTACCGGGTGGTTTTTCCTACGGCGACTACCTGCGAACCGGCGCAATCGCCAAGTTCTCGCCGGTGATGGAGTCGGTGCGCAAGTTCGCCGATCGCGGCGGGCTGGTGTTGGGCATCTGCAATGGTTTTCAGATTCTTTGCGAGTCCGGGCTGTTGCCGGGAGCGCTCATGCGCAATGCCGGGCTGAAGTATGTTTGCAAGCCGGTGCACGTGCGGGTAGAGAATGCGGACACGCCGTTCAGCAACGCAAATCGCAAGGGAGATGTGCTTCAGATTCCCATTGGGCACATGGACGGCGATTATTTCTGCGACGAGGAAACGTTGGCGGAGTTAAAGCGTGACGATCGGATCGTGTTCCGCTATTGCAATGAAGCCGGCGAGATTACCGCAGACGCTAATCCGAATGGATCGCTGGACAACATCGCTGGAATCTGCAGCCCAGCTCGAAACGTGCTCGGCATGATGCCGCATCCCGAGCGCGCCAGCGAACCGGCGCTTGGATGCACCGACGGGATGAAGATTTTTGAGTCTCTGGTCGGGGCCGGGGTACTGATCGCGAAATAGCCTCAGAGACTGCGGAGACATTCTTAGCGTCAGCGTGCCGTTAAGTTTTGAGAGTCTTCTCTGCGATCTCGGCGGTTTTTCTCTGCGAAATCTGCGGTTAAGATCTTTTTTGTTGTTAAAGGGGAGAAAGAATGAAGGGCAATCCCAAGGTCATAGCTGCACTGCAGGATGCACTACGAGAAGAACTCACCGCAATTAACCAGTATTTTCTTCATGCCGAGATGTGCGAGAACTGGCACTACTCGAAGCTTGGTGACTTCATCAAAAAGCAATCCATCGACGAGATGAAGCATGCCGAGGAACTGATCGAGCGCATTCTCTTCCTCGACGCCACCCCGAATCTCACCGAGCCGATGAAGTTAAGCGTCGGAAAGACGGTCAAGGCACAATTGGAGAGCGACCTTGCTCTCGAGATCGGCGCGGTCAAGCTCTACAATGACGCGGTTCGGACTGCCCAGGATCTTGGCGATAACGCCTCCCGCGAGCTCTTCGAGCGCCTGTTGAGAGATGAAGAAGAGCATGTGGACTGGCTTGAGGCGCAACTGCACCAGATCAACGAAATCGGCTACGAGCGGTATCTGTCGCAACAGATCCGGGAAGAGAAATAAAAGCTCTTAACCGCAGAGATCGCAGAGAACCCGCCGAAAACGCAGAAAATATAAGTTCCAGGTTCTTGCTCCGCAAACTCGGCGGGGTCTGGGTTTAAGTGCTTCCGCCCCGGCATCTTTCCCCTACCGGCTCAGCATCTATCCCAGCAGCGACCCGGTACTCAAGCTGCTATAGTACTTGTTTCCCGAATTGAAGGAGCCTCGGACCGAAGCTGATGGAAATCCGTGTGGTTTTCACCATTCTTAAGAAAGCTGCGGCCCTCCTCTTCCTTGCCTGTTGCCCGCTTTTGAGCGCCCAGAAACAATTTCCCATCGCTGTGAAAGCGTGGGGCGGCTATTCGTACCTGCGCTTCGAGGCCAGCCAGTTCGGCTTCGCCGACGACCTGAATTTGCACGGCTGGAACGGCGGGCTTGCGCTGCCCGATCTTTACCGCGGATTCGGCGTCGCGGCGGACGTCAGCGGCCACTATGCCAGCGCCATGGAAGAGTACAACTTCCTGATCGGCCCGCAGTATACATTCGAGCTAAAAGGCATGAGGCTCTACGGACATGGGCTCTTCGGAAAAGCGCGCGACCAGTTGCGCCAGCCTGGCACCACCAATTTTGAACCTTCTGACCTGCATAAGGCATTCGCTTTCGGCGGCGGCGTGGACATTCCCGTCACCCAAAGATTTTCGTTTCGCGCGGTCCAGGCTGACTATCTGGTCACGAACGCCTTCAACACTACCCAACACAATCTGCGCTTTTCGACTGGCCTGATCGTCAGGTTCGGAAAGCGCTCGGAGTAACTTTCGATATTGCAAATGATTCGCCGCCAAAACATCACACTGCTCAGAGCTATGCTCGCAACCACAGCCTGCATGCTTGCCTCGATCGTCGTCTCCTGCGGAGGCGGCAGCAGCAGCGGTTCCTCTTCCAGCAGCCGTCTTGCCTACGTGGTCGGCGGACAAACGAATGTGGTCGGGGTACGCATCAACAGCTCTGGGGGAATGCAGGTGGTTCTCGGCTCCCCTTTTCTTGCCGGCAACGGGCCATCGAGCGTCGTGATCCATCCCTCGAACAAGTTCCTGTTCGTTTCCAATCAGATCGAGCACACTATTTCTCTGTTCACCATCGACCAGGGCTCTGGCGCGCTCACTGAGGTGCTGCCGCGCACGCCAGTCGGGATTTCTCCCATTGCGATAACCATGGACAGCGGTGGCAAGTTCCTGTTCGTCGCCGACCAGGGTGCGAACCCAGCGGTCTATTCATTTTCAATCGGGGCCAATGGCGCGTTGACAGCCGTAAGCGGCTCTCCTGCGCTGCTAGGGTCGGCCCCGTCCGGGCTCACCTTGACCGCGGCCGCGAATTTCCTCTACGTGCCAGTGCCGAACTTCTCGGCAGTCTACGCGTTTCAAGTGAACTCCGACGGATCTTTAACTCCCGTTCAGGGCTCGCCGTTCAAGGTGAGCGATGGGGTCGCCACCGTGGCTGTCGATCCTGCAGGAAAGTTCGTGTTCGTTCCAAATCCCTCAACAGGAACAGTAACCGTGCTGCCGATTCAGTCCAGCCCTGCCGGAAGTCTCGGCACTGGGCCCGGTGCATTCGCTGCGGGCACATCTCCGGTAGCCGCCACGACGGACTCCACTGGCGCGTATCTATACGTAGCAAACTTCGGAACCGCCACGCTCGACCAATACAGCATCGACGCGAACACTGGAACTCTGACAAAACTTACTGCCGCTGCCCCCACCGCTGGTACAAATCAAACTTTCATCATTCCTGACCCTGACGGGAAATACATCTTTGTTGGAAATCAGGGCTCAAGCTCGTTGAGCGAATTCATCATTAAAACCGACGGCTCCCTGGCGACCACCAGTAACTCCGTCACAGTCGGAATACAGCCGCGCTCACTTGCCATCGAAAAATAATTCTTCGGAGATTGTTCTTATCGGCTAGGAGACGAGGCCGTCGTGGAGGAGAGGATCGCGGTCGTCGCTTGGGGCGCCAGCTCCGACGACCCGGATTGAGTAGAACTGGCCAGGCTCTGCGGCGTGGAGCTTGCGGGCGGTATGCCTCGAGCCGAGACCACAGCCCAACGCCAGTCAGTGTTCGGATTGATAGCCAGGTTCATATCGCCACCGAGCACCGCCGTGAAAGTTCCGCTCGCGCCCGCTGCAACGCTTCCCCGCAAATGCATGATCGCAGTCGAGTCTGGCGACTTCCCAGTCCAGCTCGGATCAGTTGCCATCTGCGTGTCGACTGCTTCGGTAAAGTCCTTCAGGCTCTTTTGCAAAACGGTCACACCGATCACCAGCTCGCGAATCTCCCATGGCGAACCGTTGTGCAACGAGACCTCCAGAACATCGTCATGAATCAGAGCATGGCTCTCAAGTTTCACAAGATCGTCCTGCGGAAGATCTGAGCTCACGAATGAAGACGAGATCAGAGAAGTCGCCTTGGCATCGAATGAAAGGCTGCAGGTACCATCCGGCGATGTCATTCGAAAGGCCTTGCCGGAAGGGTCAATCGAGAACACCGGCTTGCCGGTCATTCGCGCAGCCTCAGCCTGGTCGAGAACGGCAGAAAAATTGTCGTTATCGATCACTTTCTGAGAGCCGGTTTCCGCACCGTCGGAAACCTTCGATTCCCTGGCCTTGCGCGCAACTTCCCCCAACGATGGCGCCTCGTCTTGTGCCAACACGGGCCACGAGATCGTCATCAACAGGAGAAGGATTGAGAGAAAGCGCAGCATGCCGGAGGCGCAGCCAGCTGCGTCCCTACCAGGATTGTATTTGTTGGCTTGCGCGGGTAATGGTTACGGCGGGACACCAAAGTCATACGACTTTGGAAAACTGCAGCCGGTCGTCGGGCCGGATAAGCTCCGGCCCTGCGCCGTCAGTTAGAGCAGGCCAGAGGTACGTAAGCGAGAGACTGGATCAGCCGCTGGCATTGGCTCCCGCTTGAAAACCCAGCGGGCCACCGCGAACCCCAACGCCGCGTAACACACGTAAATAAACTTCATAGTCACCCCCCGGATTGGCTTCCACGCCCTTACCTAGCCACAGGGGGAGCCCGCTAACTGAAGCCAAGTTAGCCCCGTTTCCCCGGAAGGTCAATGAACCAAAAGTGCCATGACATTGCACAGAAGTAATGGGTGCCGTTCGCTTTACTTCAAAATGCAGAACGCGGACTTTACGGCATTCATCGGCAAAAACCGGGAAGAAATCAGTCAAATTCCACGTCCTGTCCCATAATTCGCGCGCGAAACTTGACGTTTTCGGCCGTTGACTCCCAGAATCTATGTTGACGATTCCAGAGTCAACGCGTCTCACTCTTTTGGTCTACCGTCTCCCGAGGATCATCCCATGCGCTCATTAGCCTGTTTGACAGTTGTAGTTTTCGCTTCGGTCTCGATTTTTGCCCAAACCATTGCCCAACCGACCGTCTGGGCTTCTAAGCCTGACATTCCTGCTTTCGAGAAAACCGTGAACGATCGGCTCGCTGCGGCCCAGGCTGCCATCGACAAGATCGTCGCCGTCAAGGGCCAGCGGACCATCGCCAACACGCTCGCCACCTACGACGAAGCCTTGCGCAACCTGAATTCCGCAGCTTACCTGGCTTCGCTGGTTGAGTCGGTACACCCAGACGCGGCTTTCCGCGACCGCGGAACTGAAATGGTGCGCAAGGTCAGCGCCGCCCAGACCGCGCTTTCGCTGAATCGCGACGTGTACCAGGCCCTCTCAAAGCTGGACGTCTCCAAGGCGGATCCAGCGACTCGTTACTACGCAAATCGCCAGTTGCTCGAATTTCGCCTCGCCGGCGTGGACAAGGACGACGCTACCCGCGCCCAACTGAAGAAGCTCAGCGACGAACTTACCGATGAACAGTCCATGTACGAGAGGAACATCTCCGACGACCAGAAGAAGGTCGAAGTGAACGATCCCAAAGAACTCGAGGGGCTGCCTCAGGACTACATCGACAGGCACAAACCGGGGCCGGACGGAAAGATCTACATCACCACAAACTACCCGGATGCCTTTCCGGCGATGAAGTTCAGCAAGAGCGAGGATTTCCGGCGGAGAGTGTATCTCGCATTCGACACCCGCGCTTATCCCAAAAACAAAGAAGTGCTCGAAAAGATGATGGCGACGCGCTACCAGATCGCGCAGTTGAATGGATACTCATCGTGGGCCGACTACAACGCGGCCGACAAGATGATCAAAAGCGGCGCGAACATCGCCGATTTCATTCAGAAAGTGCATGACGCCGCGAGCCCAATAGCGAAGCGTGAACTGGAGATGCTGCTCGCGGAAAAAAGGAAGACAGATCCGAACGCCAAGGAAATTGGCGACCATGAAGTCAGCTATCTGAATGAACTGGTCCGCCGCTCGCAATTCAACTTTGACTCGCAGCTGGTAAGGCCCTATCTGCCGTTCGCCGAGGTGCGCAAAGGGATCCTGGACACAGCTTCCACACTGTTCCACGTGACCTTCCAACAGGAACAGAATGTGCCCTCCTGGGATCCGGCCGTCGAGACCTGGGATGTTCGGGATAACGGCAAGGCAATCGGCCGCTTCTACCTGGACATGCATCCCCGGCCGGGGAAGTTCACCCATGCCGAGATGTCTGCCATTGCCGATGGCGTTCGCGGCAAGCAATTGCCGGAAGCCATTCTGATTTGCAACTTTCCCAAGCCAACCGCTGACGATCCGGGACTAATGGAATACGGCGATGTGGTGGTCTTCTTTCACGAGTTCGGCCACTTGATGCACTGGATTCTGGGCGGCCAGCAGCAATGGGCCGGGATCAGCGGCATCACCATGGAAGCCGACTTCGGCGAAGCCCCATCGCAGATGCTCGAAGAATGGATGCACAGCCCGCAGGTACTGGCATCGTTTGCCAAGCATTACAAAACCGGTGAGCCGATTCCCGCCGAACTTGTCGCCAGAATGAATCGTGCCAGCGCGTTCGGGCGAGGAATCTCCGTCAGCCAGCAGGATGAGTACACGGCCATCTCGTACGATCTGTACAAGTCGAAACCGGATGGAGTGGATCCCGACGAAGTCACACTTCGCAACGCACAAGCCCACACGCCCTTCACTCCGCTGCCGGAGACCCATATGTATGCCGCATTCGGACATCTGGCGGGTTACTCGTCCGCGTATTACACGTATCTGTGGGACAAAGTCATCGCCGAGGACTTCTTCGGCCAGTTCGATCATGCGAACTTGTTGGCCGGTCCGACGCCCATGCGCTATCGCCACACCGTGCTCGAACCGGGCGGATCGGTTTCAGCGAACGATCTGGTGAAGAATTTCCTCAGCCGCGAACAAAACATGAACGCGTTCCAGAAGTGGATGGGAGAAGAGTTCGAGAACCAGGCGGCGGAAGTCGTCGACTCAAAGTAGTCAGTCATGAATCGCCGCCTTTGGGTTGTCTAGTTTTCGGGTGGCGCAGCGCTTCCAGCGCTGCGATAAGATGCTTTGGGATCGGGTTTTACGCAGGCCTGTAAGGCCTGCGCCACCCGACGTCAACTAGACTGCCCAACTTGGCAACGACTGCGATTTCGCTACCGCGCCTCGCTCGCCGGAATCCGCTGGCGGCGATTGGGGCCGTGTTCGTCGTCTTCTTCGTGCTCTGCGCGATTTTCGCCCCCTGGCTAGCCCCCGCTGATCCCGCGCACATCAACCTTGCCACCCGCCTCGCTCCTCCGTCGCTGTTGCAGATCTGCGGCTCCGACGAACTCGGCCGGGACATTCTCTCCAGGCTTATCTACGGCTCTCGAATCTCCATGCTGGTGGGAAGCTGCGTGGTCGCCAGTTCCCTCGCGATTGGACTGATCGTCGGCTCTGTTTCCGGATACTACGGCGGCACGCTCGACCGCTTCGTGAATGTGATTGTGATGAACGCGTTCCTGTCTCTGCCGGGAATCCTGATCGCGATCGCGTTCGTGGCTTTTCGCGGGCCTGGGATCTTCAATCTGGTATTCGCTCTATCGCTGACCGGATGGGTTGGGTACGCGCGGCTGGTGCGGGCTCAAGTGCTCGCCGCCCGTGAGAAGGAGTACGTGGAAGCCGCCCGTGCGCTCGGCGCAACCGATGCGCGAATTCTGGTCCGCCACATTCTCCCGAACATCATTCAGCCGGTAATCGTTCAGGCCGCGATCGGTATGGCCAGCGCAATCCTCGCCGAAGCCACCATGAGCTTTCTAGGTCTCGGAGTGCCTCCGCCGACTGCCTCCTGGGGCGCCATGCTCAACGACGGCCGCGGGCATCTGTTCGACGCGCCCCACCTGGTGCTCTTCCCTGCTCTTGCGGTCATGATGGCAGTACTGTCGTTCAACTTTATCGGTGACGCGCTGCGGGATTTGCTGGATCCGAGGTCGAGAATTGAGGCGGGGTTATAAAAGCATAGACCGGATTCACATGGATGTTCGAGAAAAGTTGCGGATTAAGATGATCGAGAATGCAGCTGAAATAAACCGTCTTCACGGCCGCATTCACGAAACTGTCAAACGTCGATCAGAGAGCGAGAAAGCGAAACAAGAATGGTCGCGTGCCTGCGGCGAATTTCACGCGAAGTACGAAGAACTCTGTCTTCCAGGTGGACCTTATACCAGTTTCTACGAACGGATATTGGCAGGCGATCCACGGATGATCGAAGTAGCTCTTTGCTTCCTCGAGGTCAGGCCATACTTTTTTCGGTCGGGATATCACTGGAAAACGATACTACAGAAGTGCAAGCGTGCCCCTATGACAGGTGATCACGCAGAACGGTTCGCTACCCTTCTGCAGAAATACGCGCACTGGAGAAACGAGCGAAGGGCTAGTTCGAAAGCAGGTGCAACCGTTCGTAAAGATTTGGTGTCGCTCGAACTTCGTTTTTTCTCTCTTTTTCCCATCAAGCTGCCGGATCACCAATTCGAAAATATCGTGACTGCCGGAGATCTTTACAGAACTATCTGCAAAGCCTTGAAGATCGACCCACGTCAGGACTGGGGCGTACAAGGAGTCGTTCGCAAGCCGCACCGAGCTATGCCTCAAGCAGACATGGCTCTGTGGGCTCGGGAATATAGAGCTTGGCGTGAGTCACTACGGACACCACAAGATGTGTGGGCCACTCTCGTGTCATTAATCAAGGGAGTTTATAAACTTGAAGATTCTGCCGTGATCACAACGGAAACGATTCTGCGAGATCCGCGGACCTGATAACTAATCCGCCAGCAGATCCTCAAAATCCAGTTTCAAATCTTCCCGAACTTCCTGCTCCAGCGATTCTTCCGCCGGTTCGCGATATTCGCAAATGCGCGGACCATTATGGTCGATGGCGATGTAGGTAGGAGGCTCCTGCGTCCAACTGCCGCTATTGTAGTATTCGACACCATCTTGCTTGAGGCTCAGGGCTTCGTGGGTATGCCCGCAGAAAACCCGCTGCACATCTTTGTAACGTCCATGCGCGAGAGCTCCTCGTGCAACGTTATCGGAGAGGCGCAGGTATGCAGTGTCGAAGCGTTCGATGAAACCCATCATCTTCTGCTTGCCGAAAGAGAATTTCTGTAAGGCAAGATGCAAGCCTGAAAGAAATCGACTTAGCGCAAGATTCTTCGTAAGAAATCCATCGAACTGATGTCCATGCACGGCCAGGTGACGAATGCCGTCGTATTCCCATTCGTATTCCTCATAGACCCGAATGCCCACCAGGTGCGACATAACCTGCGAAAGGCCGTAGTCGTGGTTTCCTTCCACCCACACGACTTCGATCTGGCGCTTGGGATTCGACAGTTTCCGAATGTATCCCAGAAAACGCCAGTGTTCTTTCTTCAGCCGTCGAAACTTAAGATCGGAAAAAATATCGCCCAGCAGGATCAGCCGATTGAACGATACCGACTTCAGCATCCGTAAAGCTTCGGAGGCGCGGCTCACTTCCGAGCCGAGGTGAAGATCGGAAAGAATGATTGTGTCAGCGAAGATCATGTGACTAGACTCGCCTGCGAGCGATTGCGAACTGAGACCTCACCGGAACTTGAACTCGTTTGATGCTTTGCGAAAATCGTCTCCAGGAACTCTGGAATTTCCAGCAACGCGCGATTGGTGTACGCGCTCGCGTTCTTGCGAAGTTCGCCGAAAGTCGCCGGCTCCAGCAGTTGCTTCACTCCGTCGGTGATGTGGCGGAATCCTTTCAGCACAATTCCCACGTTTTTTTCCTTCACCCATTGCGCGTTGTAGCGTTCCTGCGGCAGCGTGCGCCCATTGCACTCGACGATCACCGGCAAATGAAACTGCAGCGCCTCGCTGATGCTGCCGGGGCCGGGCTTGCCGATGAAGAAGTCCGAGAGCGCCATATAGTAGTCGACATTCTGCGTGAATCCTTCGACAAAGATCGGGTAGTGCGTCTTCAGGCTTTTGATTGAGTTCTGCAGCTTCGTGTTTTTTCCGCAGACGAGAATTAACTGGACTTTAATCGACGCAGCATCGATCCGCTTCACGATATCGAGCATCGTGCCCGAGCCATGTCCGCCAAATAAAACGATCCCCACCGGAATATCTGTTTTCAAACCCAGCTTGCTCAGCTCCTGAGCTCGATCCATCGAGGGCTTCTGATAAAACTTTGGCTTCATCACCATCCCCGAAGCCAGAAATACATGCTCGCGATCGTGGCCAAGGTCCAATGCCTGCTGCTCGGCTTTCTCCGTGCCGCAGATCAGATACTGCGACTCGCGCTCAATCCAGAAATGCGGAGGATAGTCGGCCAGGTCGGTCAGCAGAGTCACGAAGGGGACACCGGGCATCGTCTTGCCGATGCTCTCAACCATCGCCCGGTTGAAGTGCGGAATGACCGACAACACCGTATCCGTCGGATTCTTGCGCCAGTACTCCTGCAGCAGCTTCACCGTCGGTCGGTGATACGCGCGAATAATCGCCTGCAGCATTGGAAGCAGCTGGGTGGTGGCCCGCGTCCAGCCTTTGCGGAGGATCAAGTTATACGCATCCTGGATGCGGATGCCCGTGAGCTTGCGAATGATGTCGAGCTTGTCGAGCTCTTCCTGCAGATTCAGTAGCTCGACCCGCCAGGGTTTCGCCTGATTCTCTAGTGCGTTCTTCAGGGCCTCTGCGGCACTGCGGTGTCCGCCGCCCGCGTCGAAAAATACGATGATTATTTTTCGATCCATGACGATGTATCGCACACTTCGCAAGCGCCGAGGTACGAACGGCAACTCGTCGCTCTACTTATTACTTAGATGATATTGAAAGAAATGTGAATAGTTTATGAACCGGCTGTTGGCACTTTTGAGGACACTTTCATCGTCCTTTCACGCGCCTTTAACGCTGATTTCAGCATCCCGCCGATACTCTTGATCTTCTTCGTACCCCCAAGGAGGAACCACGCTGTGAATCTTCGCCGCATCCTTTCGCTTCTTGCCCTGACTGGGTTGTTCGTAGCATCTGCAGCCCAGGCTGAAAGCAATGTCAAACACGTTCTATTGATCAGCGTTGACGGCCTGCACGCGCTCGACGTCTCGAACTATGTTGCCGCACATCCGAATTCAGCCCTCGCGGAACTTAGCAGTCACGGAGTAACCTTCTCCAACGCCCGCACACCGGCAAACTCAGATTCCTTTCCCGGCCTGATGGCGCTAGTAACCGGCGGATCGCCGGTGACAACCGGACTTTTCTACGACGTCAGTTACGACCGCACAATCTTCGATCCGACCAACACCACGTGCTCAGGCGCTCCGGGAAACATCATGGTCTTCGATGAGACCATCGATCGTTACAATGCGCAGAACGTTTCTCTGAACGTAATCGACCCTGCCAAGCTGCCGCGCTACATTGAGGGCGGCAAGTGCCTGCCACTGTGGCCGCATAAGGCGATCCGCACCAACACGATTTTCGAAGTGGTTAAGGCCGCCGGAGGTCATACCGCATGGGCTGATAAGCACCCCGCTTATGACTGGGTCAACGGCCCGTCCGGCAACGGAGTGGACGATCTCTTCACTCCCGAGATCACCAACAACAACGGTTTCGACGCCACCGTCAGCGTCGTCTGCACCGTCAGGAACGATTCTCTCAAGGTCAACGCGATCCTGAACGAGATCAAGGGGCTCAACCACGACGGCACGCCGGGCCCAGGTGCGCCGGCCGTGTTCGGCATGAATTTCCAGGCGGTCAGTGTCGGCCAGAAGCTTGCGAAGGACAACTCCGACGGCAGTTGTACCGACGACAATCTCTTCACCGGCCAGGCCGGAGGATATCTCGACGGTTCAGGAACTCCCAGTGCCGTTCTCCGGTACGGTCTCGAAAAGACCGATCAGGCCCTCGCGATGATGATTCATGCATTAAAAGAAGCTGGAATCTATGAATCCACGCTGTTCATCGTCAGCGCGAAACATGGACAGTCGCCGATCAACCCATTGAAGGTGAATAAACCCGGTCATCTCGCCGACCTGGTTGCCGCTTTACCCGATGGAAACACCAATCCGGCGGCGATTGCCCTCGTGAATGCTGGTAACAATTGCCCAACCGGGCCATGCGGCGCAATCTCCGACGACGATGTGGCGCTGATCTGGCTACAAGGACAGGACACTACCGCAGCGCGGGTTGCAGCGTATCTGAACACCAACGCAAATGCCCTGTTTATCGAGGAGGTCATGGCAGGAAATGAGCTGAAACTGAAGTTCAACGATCCAGCCCATGACAGCCGCACACCCGACGTGATCGTCCAGCCGATTTATGGCACGATCTACACCACTTCCAGCAAGAAGAACGAGGAACATGGTGGATTCAGCTATGGCGATACCAATGTAGGACTGATTGTTTCCAACCCGGCATTGCACACCGCAACGCTGAAAACACCGGTCGCGACATCGCAGGTAGCACCGACTATCCTCAGGGCGCTTGGTCTCGATCCCCATCAGTTGAAATCAGTTCAGGTAGAAAAAACGCACGAACTGCCAGGACTGCCGTTCTGATCGTGATCACCAGGGCGGGTACCTTCACCCGCCCTGTCCTTCTGTCCGGTATGGGCTCGGCCCCCGAACCAGCTCAATGTTGGCCTCCCTACAGTTCATGCTGCGACTTTCGTTACCCTCTCTTGCTGCAATTTTCTGTTTCGCAGCAACTTTTTCCCAGCTACAACGTTTGTACGTCCAAGCAGCTCACCAGTGCCGAGCTGTAACCGTCCCAAAACTTCAAACGGAGGCTAGAAATGAATTCAGTACTCAAGAGGGCGTTTTTCGCGGCCGCTTTGGCTGCTCTTGCAGCACCGGCATACCCGCAGAGCGCATCTCCTGCACCGACCATCGAGCAGCGCAAGGAGAACCAGCAGGACCGCATAGCTAACGGCGTCGCCAGTGGAGAACTGACAGCGACTGAAACCAAGAACCTGGAAAAGAAGGAATCCGCTCTAAACCACGAAGAGCGCGACATGCGCAAGCTCGATAACGGCAAACTGACGGCGGCCGATCGCGCCACCCTGAACCAGCAGCAGAATCAGCTTTCGCGGCAGATTTACCACCAAAAGCACGATGCCTCGGTGCAGAGCGTCAATCCCACCAGCGAAGTGAAAAGGCGCGAGGAGAATCAGCAGGACCGAATCGCTGAAGGAATCAAAAGCGGACAATTGACCGCAGGTGAAGCAGCCCACCTTGAAAAACGCGAAGCCGCCATCAACAAGGAAATCAAAACCGACCGCGCGGCCAACGGTGGAAAACTGACCCCAGCCGAGCGGCACCAGGTCAACCGCCAGGAGAACCGCACGTCAGCGGCAATTTATCGCAAGAAGCACAACTGAAGGAGAGAGTGAAACCTTCTGAGCTGAAGCCCGGCATAGATGCTGGGCTTTTTTTGCGCCGCAAGGTATTCGCGAAATTTTTAAGCTAGGGTTTTTGCTCTTTCTGAGTCTTTTGATAACGCTCCAGCCCGATATTGTCGAGGTACTCCATCGCGGCTTTTGCAACTTCCTCTGCGTGCTCTCGCGGAACCACGATCACTCCGTCGCCGTCCGCCATCACAACGTCTCCGGGACGCACCAGCACGCCTCCCAACGTGATCGGCCGATTCACAGATTCAATTTCATTGCGGCCCGGTCGAAAACCTCGGCCCATTCGTTTGTGATAGGCCGGCACCTTGTGATGAATAATTTCGTCGCTATCGGCGAGGCCACCGCTAGTGATGACGCCGCGCATCCCAAGCTTTTGCCAATCGAGAATATTAGTAGAACCGATGCTGCGTGTATCGTTGTCTCCTTCGGCATCAATCACCAGAACGCAACCGGGAAATAAGGCGTCCATGTAGGGCTCGCCCGTAATGTTGTCATACCAGTATTCGACGTCTTTGTCGGTGGTCTTGGCGAGACGCTTGTTGGTTGGAACATAGCGCGCCGTGACCGCGATCCCCACAATGCGATGAGTGAAATTTTCCGTGTCCTTCCACAAAGGGCGGATCGACTCATCAACGATGCCGATGTCCTGCAAGCCCACGGTATCCATGCCGTCGGAAACATCAGAGACACGCAGCGGTTCATAGAGCTTCAGAATGCGCTGGTTTTCTTCCTGAGAATATTGCTTGTACGGAATGAACAATTGAACTTGGTTGGTCACGGTCCTTGGGGCCAGTTGTGCCGGCGGCTTTGCTGGCTGCTCATTCTGACCAAACAAGGCACGAGTTCCTATTGCGAGTAGAAAGATGGTTACTCCTGTGCGGAAACGATCCATTTCATCCCCCGTGCAAAAAGTACGGGCGACAACCCTGTGGCTTTCGCTCGAGGCTGCCCGCCCGTATTTTCCATTTCGAACTGTTACGCTCAAATACGCGTGCAAACCGCCTTGGTCTGCGTATAGTTGTTGAGCACTTCGTGGCCCATCTCGCGGCCCCAGCCGGACTGCTTGTAGCCACCAAACGGCAAAGCTGCGTCGAAGATGTTGTAGCAATTGATCCACACCGTCCCGGCTTGCAGTTGCTCAGCCATGCGGTGGGCCTTGCTGATGTCGCGAGTCCACACACCGGCCGCCAAGCCGTAGATGTTGTCGTTAGCGCGAGGAACAAGTTCCTCTGGGTCCGTGAACGGCATGGCTGCGACCACTGGCCCGAAGATTTCCTCCTGCACTACTTTCATGTTCTCGGTGGTGTCGACCAAGACCGTGGGCTCAACGAAGTATCCCTTGCCTTCGGTCTTGTGCCCACCAGCGATGGCCTTTGCACCTTGCGAGAGGCCTGACTCGAGATATCCGCAAACGCGTTCCATTTGTTCAACGGAAACCAGCGGTCCCATCTGCGTTGCGGAGTCTAGTCCGGGTCCAACTCTGATCTTCTTTGCTCGCTCAGCCACGCCCTCTACGACTTGATCGAACACCGACTTCTCAACATACAGCCGCGACCCAGCGCAGCAGCACTGCCCGTGGTTGAAGAAGATGGAGCTGGCCGCGCCGGAAATGGCAACGTCCATGTCAGCATCTTTGAAGATCACATTCGGCGATTTGCCGCCCAGTTCGAGCGACACTCGCTTCAAGTTGCCAGTTGCTGCATGGACGATCAGCTTCCCTACTTCGGTGGAACCGGTGAACGCAACTTTGTCCACATCGTTGTGCGCTGCCAGGGCGGCACCTGCAGTCTCACCATATCCGGGAACGATGTTGACTACACCTTCGGGGAAACCGGCTTCTCCAAACAACTCGCCAAGTCTCAAGGCTGAGAGTGGCGTCTGCTCCGCCGGTTTCAGCACGATTGTGCAGCCGGTGGCGAGCGCAGGACCAAGCTTCCATGCCGCCATCAGCAAGGGGAAGTTCCAGGGAATGATCTGGCCTACCACGCCTATCGGTTCACGCAAGGTGTAAGTAAAGTATTTCGCGCCGGGCGTGTACGGCACCCCTGAGAGCGGGATCGTGTTGCCTTCGAGCTTGGTTGCCCAACCCGCCATGTAGCGAAACAGATCAACCGCGAGCGGGACATCAGCCGCGCGCGCGACCGTCAATGGCTTGCCATTGTCGAGCGATTCGAGATACGCGAACTCCTCGGCGTGCGCTTCGATCAGATCAGCGAGCTTCCAGATCAGGCGTCCGCGCTCAGAGTGGGTCATCTTGCGCCACGGTCCGCTGTCAAAGGCCTTGCGCGCCGCCTTCACTGCGAGATCAATGTCGGCGCGGTCGCCTTCGGCAATAGTGGCAAGGACCTCGCCGGTCGAAGGATCGTACGTAGGGAAGGTTTTGCCGGAAACGGCCTCTACCCAATTTCCGTTGATGAGCATTTTGCGCGGCTTCTCAATGAAACTGGCCACACGCGGATCAACTTGCGCGACAGAAACTGCGCCCATGGATAACCTCCTGGTTTCGGGCTGAATTGTTAAAAGACCACGGCTGCAGAACGCAGTAAAGATTTGCCGGCAACATGCTAGTCCTGTATGAGTGCGGAAAGCAAACGCGCCGCTATTTGCCCTTGGTCGCGCCTAGCCAATTATCGCGACACTAAACCGCCACAGTGGGAGTGTCATCCCTCTTGCGTTCAGGCCGGAATAACACTGCCCACGCAACCAATGTCCCGAGGAGCCAGCCGAAACCCGTAGAGGAAAATACGCACGCCGGCGCGAAACATTTTATCGAGTAAAGCCAAACAGCAGAAACATTGAACAGTATGAACATCGCAAAAGCGAGTCCGAACAGAACGATCGCACGTTTGTGATACAGAATTGGAATCAACAGAGCTAAGAAGATTCCGCCTAAGAAATGCCAACCCAGGAAGAAGGCAGTAGCCGCAGCGTGCGTACGCAGAAGACCGGCGTTCGTATACCAATAAAACTCGCAGCCCGTAAACAATAGGCCGACCAAGCCCGCCAAAATCATGAATAGCTGCTCCGGTTTGCGGCCTTGTTTAGGCTTCATGGTACCCACGATCAGGAAAAACAAACTTGCGGCACAATACACTGCTAGATTCAATTTCTTAGAAGGGGATAGAAGCCCTGCGTAGAAAGCAAGACTCTGCCCACTTAGCCGCGCTAGAAAGAAACGCAAATACGGCATGGCTGGCAATTATCTGCCAAATTGACTGCTGTTGAAATAGAAAAGCGGACGCGCTCGTGGTCCCGCGCATCGAGTCGCATTCGTTCTTCGCTGTAACCTCTTGCTCTGGTTACCTCGGTGCTGCTATCTTGCCGTGACGCAGGAAGTTACCAATCCATCCTGCGCCGTGACTCGTACTTCCACTAGAGAGCGTTTAGGTTTTGTCCACGGCGGCGAAAAACCTGGAGCGAAATGACGGGGCCCTGATAGCGGCGGTCCGCTCCGGCAGTCAGGACGCAATGGCGGACCTGTACGACCGCTATTCGTCTGTAGTTTATGCGGTTGCCTTGCGGGTATTGGGAGATGCGGGCGCGGCAGAAGACATTCTGCAAGAAATCTTCATGCAGTTGTGGCGGAATCCGGGGGCATTCGATGCCAGCCGCGGAAACCTGGCGCCGTGGCTGGCAGTAATTGCGCGCAATCGCGCAGTGGATCTCCTGCGCAAGCGGCGGCCGCAAACCGAAATGACCGAAACGCTGGTGTCGGTCGAACCGGATCTGGCCTCCGAGGCGGATCGCGGTCGCCATGTCGAAAAAGTCCGCGCCGTGCTTAAAGAGATGCCGGCGCCGCAACGAAACGCGCTCGAAATGGCATATTTTGAGGGATACAGTCACTCGGAAATTGCGGAGAAGACGAAAGAGCCGCTAGGAACGATCAAAACCCGCATTCGCACCGGGCTGATGCTCTTGCGAAAGGCGGTCGAAGCCACATGACCGTGCACGAACAATTCGCAGAAGACCTGGCGCTCTACGCGCTGGGCGCGCTCGACGAGACAGCTGGGCTCGAAAAGCATCTGGAGGAGTGTGCCTCCTGCCGCCGCGAACTGGAGCAACTGCGCGGAAATGCCGCCCTGCTGGCGCTGACAACAGCAGGTCCGAAGCCCCCTGCGCGAGCGAAGTCGCGATTGATGGATGCCATTGCGAAGGAGCCGCGCCTTCAACAAGCAAAACCGTCTTCGCGGTGGTGGACGCTGGGATGGATTGGCGCGGTCGCAATGGTGGCTGTTGCCGCTGTGCTCTGGAACCAGAATTCCAATCTGAAGTCTCAGGTCCAAGAATCAGCACGAGTTTCTGATCAGCAGAAAGCGCAGCTCGAGGAGGCGCGCAGAATCGTTGATACGTTAATGGCAAAAGACGCCATGCATGTCAGCGTGGTTCCAGTTGGAATGAAGACTCCGCCGCCTGAAGGAAAGGTGATCTATTCCCGGGATCGCAGCGGCTTGATCTTAATGGCCAGCAATCTGCAGCCAGTTCCCCCGCAGAAAGCATACGAGCTTTGGCTCATCCCGATGCAAGGCGCTCCGATTCCTGCCGGCATGTTCAAGCCCGACGCTCACGGCAGCGCCCTGGTGGTGAATCCTCCGCTGCCGGCAGGAGTCGAAGCGAAGGCATTTGCTATAACCATCGAGCCCGAACAGGGATCAGCAACGCCCACCATGCCGATCGTGATGATGGGCAGCGGTGGGTAGGAACGATTCTCGGTCGCACACTCCCACGATCTGATTTTCTCTGCGGTGTGAGCTATCCTTAGCTCGTGATGCGTTCTGTTCGAATTGTCCTTTGTGTAGCCTTGGTCGCCATTTTGGCCTCGCCACAGGCGGCCATTCCCGGCGGCACCGGCCACACGATGGCTCGCCGCCTGACGGCCCAAGGCGTTGCGAACCTTGCCGAGGTCACACCCAATCTTTATCGTGGGGCTCAGCCCGAACGCGGTGGTCTCGAGTCGCTGAAAGAGATGGGAGTGGACACGATCATTGATCTGCGGCTCACTGGCGCGGACAAAGAAGGCAAAGACGCCAGGAAACTTGGCATGGATTTCGTCGCCCTGCCCTGGCACTGCCTTTTCCCGAAAGATGACGCGACTGCCAAATTCCTGAAGTATCTGCGCGACCATCCTGAGAAGAAAATATTTGTGCATTGCCGCTACGGCGACGACCGCACCGGCATGATGATTGCCGCATACCGCATGGCGGTCGAAGGCTGGACGGCCGACGAAGCCCGCAGTGAGATGAACGCTTTCGGGTTCCACAAGGTAATATGCGCCTCGTTGGTTGGATACGAAAAGAACTTTCCTGACCGCCTTAAGAAGACCCCCGCTTTCAGAGGCTTAAATCCTTCCACGCCTGAACAAAAATAGTTGCTCACGCTTACTTGCAATTCACAAGTAAGTTTTGCTATCTTCGCCCGTTGTCACAAAAACGGAATGCGAAACCCCGGTCCGGTTGCCCAGTCAGCATTTCTCTGGAGACCTTCGGAGATCGCTGGTCATTGCTGATCATTCGCGACATGATGATCCGCGGTTTTCGGGCCTTCAAGGAATTTGAAAGCTCCGGCGAAGGTATTGCGAGCAATGTGCTTGCCGATCGTTTACAGCGACTGGTGAAGGCCGGCTTGGTGGTTGCCGAGGGAGCCCTAAACGACGGCAGACGCGTAAACTATCGCCTCACGCAGAGAGGTATCGACCTTGCCCCGGTACTGCTGGAGCCTCTAATTTGGGGCGCGCGGTACGGCAAGAAACAAATGCCATGCGCTCTGGTAGAACAGATGGAGAGCAATCGTGCCGCATTGATCGCTGAAGTTCGGCGCCGATGGAAGGAAAACGACCCTACGCCACTGCAAGTCAATGGGCGATGGATCTGGCCAGTTGAGAACCACCGATGAATACGATTCGAGCCGCATACCTTTTCGCATGTTGTTTGCTGTGGCTGTGCCGTCCAGTTCTGCGAGCACAGGAAATTCACAGGACATTGCTGGAAGCGTCGCCGGTACGCTCGGCTTCGAAGAGGATTCCTTCTATTCTGTGGCAGAGGCCATGCCAGCAGAAAAGTACGCGTTCGTGCCAACTGCCGGAAATTTTAAAGATGCGCGCTCTTTTGCTGAACAGGTGAAGCACGTTGCCTGTGCCCAGTTCGCCTTCTTTAATGAAATCGAGGGCAAAGCGCCGCCCGATGCCTGCGAGCGCGGTGGCCCTGACAAAGCGAAAACAAAAGCAGAACTGCTCGAATACCTGAAAAACTCATTCGACTACGGCAACCGAGTCGTGCATACCATCACGGCGCAAAACGCCCTCGACCGAGTTGAGGGCCGTTATGGTGGTCCAAACACTCGCCTCGGTATCGCGGTGGTCGCTGTCTGGCACATCGCCGACCATTACGGTCAGCTTGTCGAATACTTGAGAATGAACGGGCTTGTACCTCCAGCAACACAGAAATACGGATTGAAACCCAGATAACGATTTGTCGCAACCCAATCGAGGAGAGCACGCATGAGCAGCGTTCGAGTTCTGGTAGGCACGAAAAAAGGCGCATTCATACTTTCGTCCGACGGCAAACGCGAAAATTGGGACGTCAGCGGTCCTCACTTTACCGGCTGGGAGGTCTATCACTTGAAAGGATCGCCGGCTGATCCCAATCGCATCTATGCATCGCAGACCAGCGGATGGTTTGGCCAGATCATCCAGCGGTCCGACGACGGCGGCAAGACTTGGCATCAGCCAGGAACGCCTCCGGGCGAGACGACGACTCCTGAAGGCATGCCGAAGGGCGAAAGCAACAAATTTGTTTACGACACCGAGGCCGCGCCGCTCACCACGCATCAGTTCTACGACGGCACGCAGCATCCCTGGGAATTCAAACGGGTGTGGCACATCGAGCCATCGTTGAACGATCCCGATACGGCGTACGCCGGAGTAGAAGACGCTGCCATATTCAAGACAACTGACGGTGGCAAAAGCTGGAAAGAAATCCCTGGTCTGCGTGGCCACGGAACCGGCCCCAAATGGCAACCCGGCGCGGGCGGCATGTGCCTGCACACAATCATTCTTGATCCTTCGGACCCCAATCGCATCTGGATCGCAATCTCGGCCGCGGGCGCATTCCGCACCGATGATGGCGGCAAGAACTGGAGGCCGATCAATAAAGGCCTCTACTCAAAGTACATTCCCAACCCGACGGCTGAAATTGGACACTGTGTTCATCACATCGCGATGAATCCGAAGAAACCCGGCACCTTGTTCATGCAGAAGCACTGGGACGTAATGCGCTCCGACGATGCTGGCGATCAATGGACCAAGATCAGCGGCAATCTGCCGACGGACTTTGGATTTGTGATCGACGTTCACTCCCACGAACCCGAGACAATCTATGTCGTTCCCATCAAGAGCGACGGCGAACACTTCGTGCACGAGGGCAAGCTGCGCGTCTTCCGCAGCAAGACGGGCGGCAACGAGTGGGAGCCATTGACTAAAGGCCTCCCACAATCCAACTGCTATGTGAACGTACTGCGCGATGCCATGGCGGTGGACACGCTGGATAAGTGCGGGATTTATTTTGGGACATCAGGTGGTCAGGTTTATGTCTCAAACGACGCCGGAGACAGCTGGAATGCAGCCGTCCGCGACTTGCCGCCGGTATTGAGCGTTGAGGTGCAGACGCTGGGGTGAGTGCATACCGCTGGCGTCAATTGAGTGCGTGCTAACATTCCTCTATGCTGCATTTTGACACTCATCCTGCTGCTGAACGTGTGCAGACGGAGATTCTGCAAAGAATGTCCGGAGAGCAGCGAATTCTGCTGTCATTAGAGATGAGCAGGTTAGCTCGCGACTTCGCTCGCGAAGGCATCCAGCGCGAGCATCCCGACTGGCCTGAAGTGAAGGTCAAGCGAGAGATGTACCGGCTCGCGTTCTTTCCTGCACCACTTCCTTCCTGGATACCATGAGCACGTCGGAGGTGCTCCCACGAATTACGTCAGCTCTGGACAGAGTAGGGATCAATTACATGTTGACCGGTTCATTGGCAAGCGCTCACTACGGCGCAGCACGTTCGACGCTTGATATCGATATTGTGATAGAAGCCACCGCCGAGCAGTTGACGGCTTTCGTTCGATCCCTCCCGGTGACCGAGTACTACGTAAACCTGGATGCTGCGCTTGATGCGCACAGACACCAGTCACTGTTCAACGTGATTGATACGGAAACGGGATGGAAGATCGACCTGATTCTGCGCAAGTCGCGCGCGTTCAGCCTGGAGGAGTTTGGCCGCCGAAGTAGTATCAACGTTCAAGGACATCAACTGTTCGTCGCCTCTGTTGAAGATGTGGTGATTGCGAAGCTGGAGTGGTCAAAGCTTGCGCAGTCACAAAGGCAGGTTGAGGATGTTGCCTCAATTTTGAAGATTCGCTCGCAGACACTGGACAAATCCTATATACGAAAATGGGTTTCGGAGTTAGAGATAGAACCGCAATGGGAACAGGCAAAACTTGCCGCAGGAATTTTCCAGGAGTTTGAATGAGACAGATTGTATGATCCGCGTAATTCTTCCCACTCATCTTCGCAATCTTGCACACGCGCCGAGTGAAGTTTCGCTGGAAATTCCCGCTCCGGTGACACAGCGATCGGTTCTCGACGCGCTAGAAGCCCGATACCCCATGCTGCAGGGTGCGATCCGCGATCACGGCACACTTCAGCGGCGCGCATTCCTGCGCTTCTTCGCATGCGAAGAAGACCTCACCCATGAGCCGCCGGACGCGCCACTTCCCGAGGCGGTTGTTTCGGGAAAAGAGCCGTTCATAGTGATCGCAGCGATCGCCGGCGGGTAAAAACCTTACACGCTTTCACACTGAGCCATGTTAGCTACGCGCTGCCTGCTAAAATGGCAGCGCTTTTGCACTCCTGCTATGAAAAGAATTCTGCGCATCACCCTCGTGTCATTTCTATGTCTCGCCTTGCTAACCCAGCATCCCGTCGTGCGAAGTTCGGCTTCCGATCAAAACTCCATCCTGAATCTCTACGACGCCTTCGGTTATCAGAAACGCGGGACCGTCCTCGACTGGGGATTCTCGGCACTCATCCATTACAACGGCAGGACGATTCTCTTCGATACCGGCAACAACGCCGAGAAATTCGAGCACAACGTTAAGGCGCTCGGCGTAGATCTGAATCAAGTTGACGTTGCTGTGTTGTCACATCGTCACGTTGACCACATTTCCGGATTCGATTACATGCTGCAAGTCAAGCCTGTCGTAAGGGCATACCTGCCCGCCGACGCGGACCTGGGTGCTCCTGTGCACTTTACGTTTTCGCGTACTTCAAAGGGAGATCTGGCTGGAGTTCCACCGGAACAGTTGTACTTCGGCGGCGAGAAGAACTCGATCGAGTACAACCCAGGCGCGCGGTTTCACGGGCCCAATCTGGAGTTTGTGGGCGCAAGCCGCGAAATCGCATCGGGTGTGTACTTGATTGTGACCCGTTCGGTGATGATGGGTGACTTTAACGCCTATCCGCCAAACGAGCCCGGCCATCCTGATCTCGAAGGCTTCCCCGAGCTTTCACTGGCGATGAAAACGGAAAAAGGCATCGTCCTGATCACCGGCTGTTCGCACAGCAAAGTGGAAGAGATCGTGCGCGCGACAAAAGCTTACCTGGGAGGAAATATCGAGTTGGTGGAAGGCGGATTTCATCTGCTCCCGTACGACGCCGCATACATCACCAACATCGCGCACCTATTAAAGGATGACCTCGGCGTGCGGAGAGTGGCGCCAGCCCATTGCACCGGAAATCTGGCTTTCAAGATCTTCCGCGAAATGTACGCGGAGAACTATAACTACGCGGGCGTCGAATCGGAAGTGTTGTTCTCACACTGAAGCTGGATTATTCCCATTCGATCGTTCCCGGCGGCTTGGACGTAATGTCGTACACCACCCGATTCACGCCCTGCACTTCATTCACGATGCGATTGGAAATTGTTTTAAGGACTTCGTGAGGTAGCGGCACCCAGTCGGCGGTCATGCCGTCTTCGGAATGCACAGCGCGGATAGCGCAGGTATAGGCATAGGTGCGCTGGTCGCCCATCACGCCCACAGACATCACCGGCAGAAGCACTGCGAAAGATTGCCAAATCTTCGTGTACAGTCCAGCGCTTTTGATTTCATTGACCACAATTTCGTCGCAATCGCGAAGGATTGCCAGGCGATCTGGCGTGACCTCACCGAGAATTCGAACGGCAAGCCCTGGCCCCGGGAACGGCTGGCGCTGAAGGATCTCTTCCGGCATGCCGAGATCGCGGCCGATTTTGCGGACCTCATCCTTAAACAGCTCCTTCAGCGGCTCAATCAGCTTGAGCTTCATCTTCTCCGGCAGGCCGCCGACATTGTGGTGCGACTTGATCACCTGCGACGGGCCGCGCACGGAGACAGACTCAATCACGTCGGGATAAAGCGTTCCCTGCACCAGCCACTCGACTTTGCCTTCCTCTTTTTCGATCCGGTGAGCCTCTTCATCGAACACGGCAATGAATTCGTTGCCTATGATTTTGCGCTTCTTCTCCGGGTCGGTTACTCCGGCGAGCTTGCTTAGGAAGCGGTCGGTTGCGTCAACTGCCACAACGTGCAGGCCGAGCTTCTCCTGCAAATTCTGCTGGACCTTCTCGAATTCGTTTTTACGCAGTACGCCATTGTTCACGAAGATGTTCGTGAGTCGAGTTCTGTCGCCGTCTCGGAGTGCGCGGTCAACCAATGTTGCAGCGACCGCGGAATCTACTCCGCCGGATAGCGCGCAAATCGCGCGGCCAGAGCCGACCTGCGCACGAACCGTCGCGACGGTTGCATCCACAAAATGCTGCGGAGTCCAGGTCGGTTTCGCGTGGCAGATAGTCAGAACAAAGTTGCGCAGGATATCGGTGCCACGTTTGGTGTGATGGACCTCGGGGTGAAATTGAACCGCGTACTGCTTCTTCGCCGTGTTCTCAATCCCGGCAACCGCACTCGGCGATTTCGCGATCAGCTTGAACCCTGCCGGAAGCTCCTGCGCCTCATCCCCGTGCGACATCCAAACTTCCAGTGTGCGCGGAAGTTCCTGGAAAAGGTCTGATTGCTCGAGCAATTCGACCTGCGCATGGCCATATTCGCGGCTCTTCGCGGCTTTGACTTTTCCCCCGAGCGCGTGCGCCATGAACTGCAACCCGTAGCAGATGCCGAGCACCGGAAGGCCTAACTCGAACACACGCGGATCTGCAGAAGGCGCGTCTTTGTCATAAACGGAAGAGGGGCCACCCGAAAGAATGATCCCGACAGGTGAGTGGTTCTTGATTTCTTCAATCTTGGCGTTGCAGGGAAGAACTACCGAGAACACGTTCTGTTCGCGGACGCGACGCGCAATCAGTTGCGAATATTGCGCCCCGAAGTCGAGGACAACAATTGATTGGGTTTCCACGGATGAGTGTCTCAGATTGATCAGCCGCTGTAAAGACTAAGTCGCGGGAAGCGGAACGTCACTCAAGATCAACTCGGCGGCATCCACGGCGCCGCCTGAATCTCCTGTCGGTACCATCGTTGACTCGACATAACCGGCATCGGTGGGGCCGAAAGCAAGGCTCACGTACGCGGCAAGCTTGCCGATCCGCAAAAAACTAGCCGCTGCGCTGTATGCGAGCGCGATCAGGCACTCCAGGAAGAGGACGCCGCCTGCCCCAATGACGCCCGCCATCCCGAGCACGGTCAACGACGCACCGCAGGCAAACAGAAAAACTCCAAAGTGGATCAGGCCAAACAACAAGCCGGGTATCGAGAGCGAAGCTGGCCGCTCCGTGTACACCCCCACGACTTCGGCCAGCGCGTCGAATACCCCTTTCCCTTGTCGGGCCGCAAATATGGTTGCAGTCGATAAAAACCAGTTCACCGTAGACCATGCAATTGCCGTCAGAAAAAGTGCGGCAAGCCACAGCCGCACGGCGTCGCCGGCTGAGGCTTGCGTGGATGCCCATGCAGAACTCGCCAGTAGAGGCGAGCCGATCGCACCTATAAGGCCGGCCAGGGCAGCAGCCAGTTGAAAGAAATTAAGCGCGAAAACTGATCGTGTGCCGCCAGTTGGATTCATCTCCGCATTCACTTCGGTGATGATGGAGCGGACAGTGATGGTTCGACCAAGCGACGCCATTACGACCCACGCAATCGCGAGTGCGATCGCAAGAAGCACGCCAGCCATAGTGAAGCGAAACCCGCTGCCCTCGAAAATGCGATGAATGGCCTGCAAGATCAGCACCGGCTGTTGTGTCGCCAGCAGGAGACGATCGACTGCGTTCACGCGAAGGCTGGCGGCATATTCGAGCAGCAGCGATACGCTCAGAAACCAGGCAGTCGCAGAAAACGTCCAGCGCCATGCGATTTCGGCGAGTGGGATAAGAGGACGCCGGAAGATGATACGAAAACCTTCGGCGGTTGGGGACACGCGAGCCATCGCGGAGTTCATTCTAGCTTGGATTGGAAGCCGAAATCCCCGCCCTATCGCAAAGAACGCGATAGGACGGGCACCGTCAAGCTGAATTAGTTCTCCGTCGTCTCTGGGGCATTCGGCGTTTTGGGACCCTTCGGCGGCTTGGCGCTTGGCGGTGGTGGAGGAGGAGGCACCACCTCACCCTTACGAATCTCAATAGAACCGCGCTGATTGTTCAGCACGATGCGCGATGTTCCGCCGTTAACGCTGCCAGTCGCCGTGGCGCGATGGTCGCCATTCTCGATCTTGAGCTGGTCAAAGTCAGACTGGATTTCGCCGTCGCGGGACTGCGCTTCAACCTGGAAGCTCGACTTTTCGGGAATGGAGACGCGAATATCGGCACGCTCGTTCTGCACTTCGAGGTTCCCTAGCTTGCTCACCTCAATTTCGACCGGCCCGTTTTCATTGTGAATGAGCACGTTGCTCGAAACGCCGTTGATGCGGATATCTTTGTGGCGTGTGTTCAAATTCAGCGGCCCAATCACATTCGAGGCCTCAAGATCTCCGGATTCGAGGTCGAGATCGCCGTCAAGTCGCGCAAAGCTCATGTCAGTACGCGTGCTCTTGAAGTTCACGGCTTTGGCGATGCGCGCCAGGCGAACACTCTCCCTGAAATCTCCGTCGAGCCGTACCGTCCCTTTTACATCCTCCAGAGAGACCTCTTTGGCGCGGCCCTGGATCACGACGTCGGAAGCAATCTGTGAGAGCCGGGCTGAGCTGTTCTCGAGGTTTATCGTGGCGTTGCCGTTGAGGTCGGTGATGGCAACATCCCCATCGTGGCTGGTAATGTCGGCACTCCCTTCCCGTCCCATGATGCTGATATCGCCATGATGCGTCGAGAGCACGACTGAAGCTTTGCGTGGGATGGCAATGTCGAGATCGTTAGCTACGGGATGGTCACCAGCGCCCTGGGTGTTGGCGTCCAGCGTAACCACCTGGCCATTCACTGTGACTTGAGGCCGCGTCTTCTTGTTCCATTCGTCGGCCTGCTCCTGCCGGTCGGCATTCACCCGCTTGTGCACTGACACGTGGACTTGATTGTCATCCGAGACCGTCACATTAATAGCGCCTCGCTGGCTGTTCACATGCAGGCTTCCCCCGGGCGGAAAGGCTTGCTGCAGATCGTCCGCGTAGTTGTAAGTGTGACCGCACCACGGCAAACCCTGAACATCGGGATCTTCGCACCAGCCGTGCATGCTCCCTCTGTACTTGTATGCCTCATGCGCGATCAGCCCGCAGACCACAACAAAGACCACAAGCATGATCCCACCGGCGCCGATGCCTCGCGCTCGCTCGCCGGCGCGGTTCGCCTGCTGATACTCAACGATCTTGATAACACCCCAAACGATCAGCAGCACAGGCCAGTAACTGGAGAACCATTCCCAGAACCTGTCCCAGGAAATAACTCCCATGTTGCTAAGCAGGAAGAAGGCTCCGACGATAATCAACACCACCGGCCCTGCAAACGAGCGGCGAAAACGCGGCGGCCTTCCCATTGGCGGTGCAGGAGGAGGAGCCTGAACGGTGCTAGCCATTTTTCACCTCCGTGTTGACTTCATTCGACCGCTGTTCCGCAGCGGGAGCATTCACACCCGATGGGGGGACAGATGGATAATTGCCACCATTGTCGTGGCCGCGTTCCATTAATTTCAGAACGCCAATCACCAGGAGAATTAGCGGCCATGTACTGTGCCAGCCGGGAACTCCCCACCAGCGTTCATGCAGGTTCTGCAGTAGAGACAGCACGCCAATTGTGACGAGCACAGCCGGTCCCGCCATGCTGCGATGGCGATAGTCACCCCGAGCCATGCATTCTCGCCGCCGCACAAACAGCCAGAACCCGAGACCAATCAAAATGATTGGCCAAAGCGTGTCCACGCGCAGGAACCAGATGTCGAGATTGTGGAGCAGGAACAGGACACCGAGGCCGATCAAAACAACTGCGCCGACCGGCACACCTCGCGAAAAATCTGGCCGCCCGCTTCCCCCCGGACTAAACATATTCGCCAAGCCAAACGGGTCAGGAATGGGTTGGTTGTTCTGAATGGCTTTTGCCGTCTTGATTGCATCGATCAGCTGGTAAAAGTAAAAGCCAGCAATGCTCAAGCCGAAGACCGTGCCCATCGTGTCACTGCTTGCATTGCTTGCGCCGATAACCAGCAGAACAAAGACGATCAGGTGCGCGAGCCCTTTCGCATATTGGCCGCAGTAAACCGCACCGACTCCAAACGGAAAAAATCCGGCGAGAATTCCACTGAGCGCAGGGTTCGGTCCCCCGCCACTCACGGGCTGAACCGATGGCTGATATCCCGGCGCAGGTTGAAACGCATCAGCTGGCGGCGCCGTGCCAATAACCTTCTCCGCCAGGCAGTTCTCGCAATAGATCACGCCCATAACCTGCCGCGTGCATTGGTTGCAAATTGGTTTGCCGCAGGTGCGGCAGTAGGCCGCTACAGCATTTTGTGGATGATTTGCGCAGTTCATACGAACCTCCTGTACGTGGTGTCCGACACTACAGGTGGATCGGCTACGCTCGTCCGCAGGAACTCTGCGGAACCGAGACCCCGGTTTTCAGGAAGAGAAGCAAAGATTGGCTGGTTCCCTTCTTGACTGTAGTTACGCTCCTGTTTCTGATCGGGTTGTCCACTGGTGTTGCTCTTGTCCTTCTCCTTACGATCGTTGATGTTTCGCTGTTCCTGTTGTTGTTGCGCGGGTGCGGTCGCTTCTTTGAACTGGCGCACGC
>Ga0310811_10000310_pt1 | contig 67932 bp, 59 predicted proteins | sample YCmetagenome_FD_207642 | JGI IMG/M metagenome (GOLD analysis project Ga0310811, IMG submission 207642) | Soil microbial communities from experimental microcosm in Duke University, North Carolina, United States - YC | ecosystem: Engineered > Artificial ecosystem > Soil microcosm > Unclassified ... | reverse complement strand
CCCGCCCGCCGCCCCGGCTCCCGCCGTCGCGCGCCCCGTCGGGGACGGGGAGCCGAATCTTAGGTCAGCCCGCCCCGTTGTGCAAGGGCTGGCCCGCATTATTTTTCATCAACGCGTCATGGAGCGGGCCGCTCCCTGTTCATCAAGACCTACCGGTTCTTGAAGTCCGGCTTGCGCTTTTCGATGAACGCCGCCATCCCCTCTTTCTGATCCTCGGTAGCAAACAGCGAGTGGAACATCCGGCGCTCGAAATGAACGCCCTCCGACAGCGTCGTCTCATACGCGCGATTGACCGACTCCTTCGCCATCATCACCGCCGGCAGCGAATACCCGGAGATTACCGTCGCCGCCGCAATCGCCTCGTCGACCAGATTTGCGGCCGGGATGACCCTCGAAACGAGGCCGGCCCGCTCCGCTTCCTCGGCGTCCATCATCCGGGCAGTCAGACAGAGATCCATCGCCTTCGCCTTCGAGACCGCCCGCGGAAGCCGCTGTGTACCGCCCGCGCCCGGGATCACGCCGAGCTTGATCTCCGGCTGGCCGAACTTCGCCGTATCCGCGGCGAAAATGATGTCGCACATCATCGCCAGCTCGCAACCGCCCCCCAGCGCGAAGCCCGCCACCGCGGCGATGATCGGCTTGCGAATCGAGCGGATCGTTTCCCAGTTGCGGGTGATGTAGTCGCCTTTATAGACGTCCATGAAGGTGTAGTTCGCCATCATGCCGATATCGGCGCCCGCCGCGAACGCCTTCTCGCTGCCGGTTATGACGATCGCACCGATCCCCTCGTCGGCATCGAACGCCTTCAACGCTTCGCCGAGTTCGTCCATCAATGCGTCATTCAACGCGTTCAGCGCCTTCGGCCGGTTCAGCGTGACAAGGCCGACCCGCCCGCGCGTCTCGACCAGGATGTTTTCATAAGCCATGCATCCGTCTCCCAATAACAAACCAGACAAACCAAAAAAATCCTGCATCGCCATTGACTGATGCTAACATTTGTAGACCAACCGGTCGGTCAATTAATCGTGCCGATCCCGTTTACTTACTCCCGTCCACGTCGCGCCATGACTCATCCGCTATTCAGTAAGCATCAGGACACGCTGCAAAAGGCGCTCGACGCCATCGAGACACGCGGTTACTGGACCCCGTTCGCCGAGATGCCCAGCGCGAAAGTGTACGGGGAAACAGCGAGCGCGGATGGCGAAGCCGCGTTCGAGTCTCACCTGAACCGGGCCTTCGAACTCGATCAGCCGTCGTCCGGCGAAACGGTCGGCAGCGAGTCGTCGCCGTACGGCTTTGCGCTCGGCGCGCGTTATCCGAGGTCGACGCCAGACCAGTTGATCGCCGCCGCAGCCGCCGCCGGTCGCGCGTGGCGCGATGCCGGCCCGCAAGCCTGGGTGGGCGTGAGTCTTGAAATCCTGTCTCGCCTGAACCGCGCAAGCTTCGAGATCGCATACAGCGTGATGCATACGACCGGCCAGGCCTTCATGATGGCCTTCCAGGCAGGCGGCCCCCATGCGCAAGACCGCGCGCTCGAAGCAATCGCGTACGCGTGGGACCAGTTGCGCCGCATTCCGTCCGACGCGCACTGGGAAAAACCGCAAGGCAAAAACCCGCCGCTCGCGATGAAAAAGCGCTTCACGATCGTCCCGCGCGGCACTGGCCTCGTGCTCGGCTGCTGCACGTTCCCGACGTGGAACGGCTATCCCGGTCTCTTCGCCGACCTCGCGACCGGGAACACGGTGATCGTCAAACCCCATCCGGGCGCGATCCTGCCGCTTGCAATCACCGTGCGTATCGCACGCGACGTCCTGCGCGAGGCCGGCTTCGATCCGAACGTCGTCACGCTGCTCGCGACCGACCGGGACGACGGCGCGCTCGTGCAGGACCTCGCGCTGCGCGCGGAAATCCGGCTCATCGACTTCACCGGCAGCTCGCAAAACGGCAACTGGCTCGAACAGCATGCACGCCAGGCGCAGGTGTACACCGAGAAGGCCGGCGTCAACCAGATCGTGATCGACTCCGTCGACGATCTGAAGGCGGCGGCCCGCAACATCGCGTTCTCCGTCGCGCTGTACTCCGGCCAGATGTGCACCGCACCGCAGAACATCTACGTGCCGCGCAGCGGTATTCGGACCGCAGAGGGTCACGTGAGCTTCGACACCGTCGCTCAGACGATCGCCGGCGCCGTGCAAAAGCTGGCTGCCGACCCGGCGCGCGCGGTCGACGTGCTGGGCGCGATCCAGAACGATGGCGTGATCCAGCGCATAGACGACGCGCGCCGGCTCGGCGCGTTGCTTGCGGACAGCCTGGCCCTCGACCATCCGCAGTTCGCCGGCGCACGGGTGCGCACACCGCTCGTGTTGCAACTGGACGCCGCACGTGACGCGTCAACGTTCACACGCGAATGGTTCGGACCAGTCTCGTTCGTGATCGCAACCGAGTCGACCGCGCAGTCGCTCGACCTCGCCGGAACGATCGCCCGCGATCATGGCGCGCTGACGTTGTCGGTCTACAGCACCGACGACGAAGTAATCGACGCCGCGCACGAGGCGGCCATCACCGGCGGCGTCGCGCTGTCGATCAACCTGACCGGCGGCGTGTTCGTGAACCAGTCGGCGGCGTTCTCGGATTTCCACGGCACCGGCGCGAACCCGGCGGCGAACGCGGCGCTCACCGACGCCGCGTTTGTCGCGAACCGCTTTCGCGTAGTGCAAAGCCGCGTTCATGTTGACCCGAAGGCCGTACCGGCTCAAGCCGGCCAAACGGCATAGGCCGTTCGGCCGAATCGCGGCGCGCGCATTCGGTCCGTACCATCGACACATGATGGATTCCTGATCGAGCGCGACGACCGGCTGACGTCCGATGCGCTAGCCCGTGACGCAATTTGCACGCAGACAAGGAGACACCCGATGCACTACGAGTCGATCCGCGTCGATATCGACGCCGCCAGGTTAGTCGCAACGGTCACGCTGAACCGGCCTGACAAGCTAAACAGCTTCACGCGCGCGATGCACCGCGAACTCGCAGCCGCGCTCGACGACGTGGTCGCATCGGGTGCTCGCGCACTCGTGCTGACGGGCGCGGGGCGCGGATTCTGCGCCGGTCAGGACCTCGCGGACCTCGACTTCACACCCGGCGCGTCGACCGACCTCGGCACCTTGATCGACGAGTACTTCAACCCGCTGATCCGCCGGCTACAGACGTTGCCGATGCCGGTGATCGCTGCAGTCAACGGCACGGCTGCCGGCGCGGGTGCGAACCTCGCGCTCGGATGCGATATCGCAATCGCCGCGCGTAGCGCGAGCTTCATTCAGGCATTCGTGAAGATCGGGCTCGTGCCTGATTCCGGTGGCACGTGGTTCCTGCCACAGCGCGTCGGAACCGCGCGCGCGCTCGGGCTCTCAATGACGGGCGAGCGGCTCGTCGCCGACCAGGCGGCGAACTGGGGACTCGTGTGGCAAGTCGTCGACGATGCGGAACTGCCGCAGGCCGCCGCAAGGCTCGCCGCAGACCTCGCGCGGCAACCGACGCGTGCGCTCGTCGCGACCCGCCACGCGCTGCGCGCCGCCGCGACCAACACGCTCGACCAGCAGCTCGACCTCGAGCGCGACCTGCAGCGCGAACTGGGCGCATCGCACGACTATGCGGAAGGCGTTAGCGCCTTCATCGAAAAACGCGCACCCCGCTTCGAGGGCCGCTGAACATGCAGACCCGACTTAAACCCACGTCGATGGACGCGGACGAACTCGCCCGAGCGACCGCCCAAGCGATGTACGAATCCGACGCATGCAGCCGTGCGCTGGGTATCGAACTCATTGAAGTTCGCGCCGGCTATGCGCGGCTCTCGATGACGGTACGCCCCGATTTTCTGAACGGCCACCGTATCTGCCACGGCGGCCTGATCTTCACGCTCGCCGACTCCGCATTCGCGTTCGCGTGCAATTCGTACAACGTGAACACCGTCGCGGCAGGCTGTTCGATCGAATACCTGCGCCCGGCAGGGCCCGACGACGTGCTCACGGCCGTCGCTGTCGAGCAGATTCAGTCAGGCCGCCATGGCGTGTACGACATCGCAGTCACGAATCGCGCCGGCGAGACGGTCGCGCTCTTTCGCGGGAAATCTGCGCAGATCCGCGGCACCGTGATCCCCGTCGGCGACGATGCCAGCCAGCCGGCGCATCCCGCGTCGCGGCCAGAGAAGGCGTGAAATTCGGCGCGTGAAGCTCAGCGCGAGAACCGTCCGGGCGAGGCGGGCCCGCCCATTCCCCAGCATCCCAACGAACATTCCAGAAATGCGGAGGAGACACAGATGACGACCATGCTGCCGCTCGATCCCATCGAAACGGCTAGCCGCGACGAGCTTGCGGCGCTTCAGCTAATGCGACTGAAGTGGTCGCTGGCGCATGCATACGAAAACTCGCCCGTGTATCGCCGCAAGTTCGACGAGGCCGGCGTCCATCCGTCGATGCTGCAGTCGCTGGCCGATCTCTCGCGTTTCCCTTTTACGACGAAGAAGGATCTGCGCGACAGCTATCCGTTCGGGATGTTCGCGGTTCCGCAGGACCGCATCGCGCGCATCCACGCATCGTCGGGCACGACCGGCAAGCCGACTGTCGTCGGGTATTCGGCGCGCGACCTCGACACATGGGCGAACCTTGTCGCGCGTTCAGTCCGGGCGGCCGGCGCGCGGCGCGGCGACAAGGTGCACGTCAGTTACGGGTATGGCCTCTTCACGGGCGGCCTCGGCGCGCACTACGGCGCCGAACGCGCGGGACTGACGGTGATCCCGTTCGGCGGCGGCCAGACCGAAAAGCAGGTGCAGCTGATCCACGATTTCCGGCCCGACATCATCATGGTGACGCCGAGCTACATGCTGTCGCTCGCGGACGAGATGGAGCGTCAGGGCTTCGACCCCGCGCAATCGTCACTGCGCTTGGGCATCTTCGGTGCCGAGCCGTGGACGAACGACATGCGCGCGGCGATCGAGCGGCGCGTCGGCATCAAGGCGGTGGACATCTACGGGCTGTCGGAAGTGATGGGCCCGGGCGTCGCCTGCGAATGCGCGGAAACGCAGGACGGCCCGACGATCTGGGAAGACCACTTCTATCCCGAGATCATCGACCTGGAGACCGGCGACGTATTGCCGGAAGGCGAACTGGGCGAGCTCGTGTTCACGTCGCTGACGAAGGAGGCGCTGCCGATCGTCCGGTACCGCACGCGCGATCTCACGCGTTTGTTGCCTGGCACCGCGCGCACGATGCGCCGAATGGAGAAGATCACCGGCCGCTCCGACGACATGATGATCATCCGCGGCGTGAACGTGTTCCCGACTCAGATCGAAGAACTGCTGCTGAAGCAGCAGGCGCTCGGCCCGTACTATCAGATCGTGCTAACGAAGGACGGGCCGCTCGACGTGATGACCGTCAATGTCGAGCCGGCGTCGTATGCAGCCGAGGCGACCGGCGAGCCGATTCGCGCCGGCGAGGCGCTCGCGTACGACATCAAGGCGCTGATCGGCGTCAGCGCGATCGTCGACGTGCTGCCGGTGAACGGGATCGAACGCTCGGTCGGCAAGGCGCGTCGCATCGTCGACAAGCGCTGAGCGCAAAACCGCGAGCCACGCGCCGAAAGCAGAAAACCGGTGACCGTCGCTTCGTCACCGGCTCCCAGTCTTTGGACCTGCGCCGCTGCAACTACGAGTTCGGAAACAGCAGCCACATCCGGCCGCCCTGCTTCATCCTGCCGGCCAGGTCGCCGGCTTCGTCGCCAAGCCCCCAGAAGTAGTCCGCGCGCACGCCACCCTTGATCGCGGTGCCCGTGTCCTGCGCGAACACGAGCCGGTTCAGCGGGGTGTTCGTCAATGGACGCGTCGTCTGCAGAAACACTGGCGTGCCGAGCGGGATCGATGCCGGATCGACGGCGATCGACCGTTCCGGCGTCAGCGGTACGCCGAGCGCACCGACAGGACCGTCCGCGCCGCCCGCCGCCACGCCCTCGCCAGACGGCATTTCGCGGAAAAACACGAAACGCGGATTCGTGTCGAGCAGCGCATCCACACGCGACGGATTCGCGCGCGCCCACGCCTTGATGCCCTGCATCGTCGCCTGGGCGGGCGTCAGTTCGCCGTGGTCGAGCAGCCAGCGTCCGATCGACTGATACGGCTGGTTGTTGGTCCCGCCGAAGCCCACGCGCATCACGCTGCCGTCTTCCATCGTGATTCGTCCGGAGCCTTGCACCTGCAGGAAGAACGCCTCGATCGGGTCGTCCACCCACACCAGTTCGTTGCCGTTCAGCACGCCCGAGCGTTCGAGCTGCGCGCGCGGCGGCAGCGGCGCGCCCGCGCGATAGCCGGCCGGCCAGTGGTACAGCGCAGTCTGATAGACGCCGTGGCGCGTGCGCGAACCACGCAGCAGCGGCTCGTAGTAGCCCGTCACGAGACCGTCGAGCGTGCCGTCGGTGTTAGCAAACTGAAACGGCGTGAAGTACGTTTCGAAGAACGTGCGAGCGCTCGCGACGTCTAGATCGTCGAGCTGCATCGCCGCCGCACACGCGCGCCGCCAGCGCGGCTCGCCCGCGAGTCGCGAGCAGTTTTCGCGCAAAGCGGCCGCCACGCCGATCAGCGAATCGTCCTTCCAGCCCGACACCTGCTGCCACGCGACCGGCGTGAGCCGCGCGGAAGCGATCTGCCCCGGCACGATGGCAGCGCCGGACGGCGCCCGCGTGACGGCCGGTCCCCCGCATGCGGCGAGCAGTGCCGCGAGCGATACGGCGCCGAGCCAACCGCAAACGGCGTTCAGCGGCCTGCGCCACGAAAAGCGTCGAGTCTGCCGAAGGCCGCGCGGAAAACCGGCCTGCGAAACCTGCCTAAAATGGTCGTTCTTGATGGAATACGCCATGTCTGATCTGTTCGACGAATATCCGCTGCTGATGGCCGGACTGGAAATCCTGATTCCGCTGTTTCTCGTCGTCTATATCGTCGTGTGGACGAAATCGGGCAAGAAGAAACCGCAGGATGAGCGCGCACCGCGCCGCCCGGACTAGCAGCAGACCGCCGCTCGCACGGGACAGTTCAATGCAGCGTGCGCGGCATGCGCAGCACGAACTCGGGCACGGGCGCGTCGAAGCGCTCGCCGTCTTCCGCCACGCAGAAGTACTCGCCGCGCATCGTGCCGACCGGCGTCGCGATCACGGCCCAGCTCGTGTATTCGAACTGCTCGCCGGGCTTCAGCAGCGGCTGATGGCCGACGACGCCGAGCCCCTTCACTTCCTGCACGTGGCTCTCGCTGTCGGTGATGACCCAGTGGCGCGCGATCAGCTGTGCGCTCACGGCCCCGCTGTTACGGATGGTCAACGTGTACGCGAACGCGTACTGGCGGCGTTCCGGATCCGACTCTTCGGGCAGGTAGCGCACCTGCGACGTCACGCTGAATTCGTACTGGCTCATCCTGATTCCGGTCGGTAAGGCGCTCGCACACGCGCCGTGGATCGCGCCGGACGCCCGTCCGACAAGCGTCGGCCGACTTCGGCTCACGCATGCGATACGGTTTCGCATTCTGCTTGATGCGGCAGGTGCCCGCAAGCGGACCACTGGGCGAGCGCCGTTCGTTTCGCCGCGCGCGCCGGCAGCGGGCCGCGCGTTCGGGCTGGCGGTAAAATGGCGCTTTTCGCCTGCTCCGGTTCTTCCCATGACGACCTTCCGTATCGCTCCCAGCATCCTGTCCGCCGACTTCGCCCGTCTTGGCGAGGAAGTCCGCAACGTCGTCGCGGCCGGCGCGGACTGGATCCACTTCGACGTGATGGACAACCATTACGTGCCGAATCTGACGATCGGGCCGCTCGTCTGCGAAGCGATCCGGCCGCATGTGCAGGTGCCGATCGACGTGCACCTGATGGTGCGTCCGGTCGACCGCATCGTGCCGGATTTCGCGAAGGCGGGCGCCAACCTGATCAGCTTCCATCCGGAAGGCTCCGATCACATCGACCGCACGCTGTCGCTGATCCGCGACCACGGCTGCAAGGCCGGGCTCGTGTTCAATCCGGCCACGCCGCTGTCGTACCTCGACTACGTGATGGACAAGGTGGATCTCGTGCTGATCATGTCGGTGAATCCGGGCTTCGGGGGGCAGTCGTTCATCCCCGAGGCGCTGACCAAGCTGCGCGAAGCGCGCGGCCGCATCGACGCGTATCGCGACAGGACCGGCCGCGAAATCGTCCTCGAAGTCGATGGCGGCGTGAAGGTCGACAACATCGCCGACATCGCGGCGGCCGGCGCGGACACGTTTGTCGCGGGCTCGGCGATCTTCGGCAAGCCCGACTATCGCGCAGTGATCGATCAAATGCGTGCGCAGCTCGCCACCGCGGGCGAGCCTGCCCCGGGCGCACGTGCCCCGGGCGAGCGTCAATGAGCCGCGCGCCGGTGTTCACCGCCGCGCGCATCGACGCGGCGGTCGTCGACCTCGACGGCACGATGGTCGATACCGCCGACGACTTCGCGGCCGGCCTGAACGGCATGCTCGCGCAGCTCGACGCGGTGGAAACCTCGCGCGAGGAAGTAGTCGACTACGTCGGCAAGGGCTCCGAGCATCTGGTGCGCAGCGTGCTCGCGCCGCGCTTCGAGCCCGCCGACGCCCAGGCGCGCTTCGACGAAGCGCTCGCGCTCTACCAGGCCGAGTACGAAAAGATCAACGGCCGCTATACGCGGCTCTATCCGGACGTCGAAGACGGCCTCGCGGCGCTGCGCGGCGCGGGGCTGAAGCTCGCGTGCGTGACCAACAAGCCGCACCGGTTCGCGCTCGGTCTGCTCGAACAATATGGGCTCGCGCGCTATTTCGACGTCGTGATCGGCGGCGACAGCACGCCGAAGAAAAAGCCCGATCCGCTGCCGATGCTGACCGCGCTCGCGCAACTGGGCGTCGCGCCGGCGCAGGCGGTTGCAATCGGCGATTCGGAAAACGACGCGATCGCGGGCCGCGCGGCCGGCATGGCGACGTTGACGGTGCCGTACGGCTACAACCATGGGCGGCCTGTACAACAAATTCGCTCGGATGGTATAGTTGCCACGCTCCTCGACGCCGCCACGGCGATCGCAGCGCACAATCAACGGGCGAGCCAGCGTGCCGGCTGAAGCAACGAACTGAGCTTCTTGCCGACCCAGACGCGACCCACACAGACCATTCCTTCAAATCATGTTTCTGAATAAAAAACGGAGTCTGAGCAGCATCGACCGGGGAGCCTGGCCCTGGCGTCGCTGGTCGCGCTAACCTCCAGAGAGGTTCGCTGAAGTTTTCTTCGGCACCGTTTTTTACTTCGTCTGCGCATACGCGCGTGTCTCGTTTCCAGAGGTTTTGCGGTAACGCTTCGGCTTCCGGCCCGTCGGTCTGCGCACGTGCGTCGCATGCAGATCGCACTTCGCTCGGCGTCCGTTGCCCGATGCCCGAACCGCATCCGCCGCATGCAACGGCGGCACGACACGCGTCACGCGCGGAGCCCAACGCGACACCTCCGGACCGCGTCACGACACGACGGCCGGCTGCACGAACAGGATCGGAACATGACCGAACTCGAATTCAAGTCCCTCGCGAACGAGGGTTACAACCGTATCCCGCTGATCGCCGAAGCCCTCGCCGATCTGGAAACGCCGCTGTCGCTGTATCTGAAGCTCGCGCAAACCGAGCGCGGCGGCGCGAATTCGTTCCTGCTGGAATCGGTGGTCGGCGGCGAGCGGTTCGGCCGCTATTCGTTCATCGGGCTGCCCGCGCGGACGCTCTTGCGGGTGCGCAACGGCGTATCGGAAGTCGTGCGCGACGGCGCGGTGATCGAAACCGCTGAAGGCGATCCGCTCGAATTCATCGCGCGGTTCCAGGCCCGCTTCAAGGTCGCGCAGCGTCCGGGCCTGCCGCGCTTCTGCGGCGGTCTTGCCGGCTACTTCGGCTACGACGCGGTGCGCTACATCGAGAAGAAGCTCGCGCACACCACGCCGCCCGACGACCTCGGCCTGCCCGACATCCAGTTGCTGCTCACCGAGGAGCTCGCGGTGATCGACAACCTCGCGGGCAAGCTGTATCTGATCGTGTACGCGGACCCGTCGCAGCCCGAAGCGTATCCGAAGGCGAAGCTGCGTCTGCGCGAACTGAAGCAGCGGCTGCGCTCGGTCGTCGAGCCGCCGGTGACGTCGGCGAGCGTGCGCACCGACACCTATCGCGAATTCGCGAAGGACGACTATCTGGCCGCCGTGCGCAAGGCGAAGGAGTACATCGCCGCCGGCGAACTGATGCAGATCCAGGTTGGCCAGCGCATCTCGAAGCCGTACCGCGACAATCCGCTGTCGCTGTATCGCGCGCTGCGTTCGCTGAATCCGTCGCCGTACATGTACTACTACAACTTCGGCGAATTCCACGTGGTCGGCGCATCGCCGGAGATCCTCGTGCGCCAGGAAAAGCGCGGCGAGGACCGCATCGTGACGATCCGGCCGCTCGCGGGCACGCGTCCGCGCGGCAACACGCCGGAGCGCGACGCCGAACTCGCGACGGAACTGCTGAACGACCCGAAGGAAATCGCCGAGCACGTGATGCTGATCGACCTCGCGCGCAACGACGTCGGCCGCATCGCGCAGACCGGCTCGGTCCACGTGACCGACAAGCTCGTGATCGAGAAGTACTCGCACGTGCAGCACATCGTCAGCTCGGTCGAGGGCAAGCTCAAGCCCGGCACGAACAACTTCGACGTGCTGCGCGCGACGTTCCCGGCCGGCACGCTGTCCGGTGCGCCGAAGGTGCGCGCGATGGAACTGATCGACGAACTCGAACCGGTGAAGCGCGGTCTGTACGGCGGCGCGGTCGGCTATCTGTCGTTCAACGGCGAGATGGATCTCGCGATCGCGATTCGTACCGGCCTGATCCACAACGGCAATCTGTACGTGCAGGCTGCCGCGGGCGTCGTCGCGGATTCGGTGCCCGAATCCGAATGGCTGGAGACCGAAAACAAGGCGCGCGCGGTGCTGCGCGCCGCCGAGCAGGTGCAGGACGGTCTCGACAGCGATCTCTGAGCAGGGCCGACTTCGGCACGCGCCCGGCATCGCCGGCCGGGCGGTTCGGAGAACGCGCCGAACGCGGCGCGTTCTCCGAACCCGGCGCAAACCGTGCCGCCCGGGAACGCCCGACGGCGCATGCAAAAACCGGCCAACGCCGCCCCGCAGGCGGATTCCTTGGTAGAATTCCAGGCACCATGCATCACAGCCCCCGCTTCCCCTCCGTGCTGCTGTTCTTTGGTTGGCGTTAAGCCAGCCAGAATCCTCCATTGCGCCCGCTCGGGCTGCCCCGTTCGCTGCCCCAGGCTTGAATCGCTGTCGAGTCGCCTCGGGCCGAAATTGGGGCGAAATCCAAAGATCCATCCGCCTGCTGATCGGCAAAATGCCCGGCAGAAAAAAACGGCGAGAAAGCCGGCGGAAAAGCCAACCATCATCCCGTTGAGGCAAACCATGCTTCTGATGATCGACAACTACGATTCGTTCACCTACAACATCGTCCAGTACTTCGGCGAGCTGGGTGAAGACGTCCACACGTACCGCAACGACGAAATCACGCTCGACCAGATCGCGAAGCTGAACCCCGAGCGCATCTGCCTGTCGCCGGGGCCGAGCAATCCGCAGCACGCAGGCATCACGCTCGCGGTGCTGCGCGAGTTTTCCGGCAAGATCCCGATCCTCGGCGTGTGCCTCGGCCATCAGGCGATCGGCGAGGCGTTCGGCGGCCGCGTCGTGCGCGCGAAGACGATCATGCACGGCAAGGTGAGCCGCATCGAAACCGACTGCCGCGGCGTGTTCGCGGACCTGCCGAAGCACTTCGACGTGACGCGCTATCACTCGCTCGCGATCGAGCGCGAATCGCTGCCCGACTGCCTCGAGGTGTCCGCGTGGACCGACGACGGCGAGATCATGGGCGTGCGGCATCGCGAGCTCGCGGTCGAAGGCGTGCAGTTCCATCCGGAGTCGATCCTGTCCGAGCATGGCCACGCGCTGCTCGAAAATTTCCTGAGACAAACAAAGAGCGCGACGGCGCCGCTCGTCGCATGAGCACGGAGGCCGCCGCGATGATTACTCCGCAGGAAGCCCTGCAGCGCACGATCGAGCACCGCGAGATCTTCCACGACGAAATGCTGCACCTGATGCGCCTCATCATGCGCGGCGAGCTTTCGCCGGTGCTGTCGGCGGCGATCCTCACCGGGCTGCGCGTGAAGAAGGAAACGATCGGCGAGATCACCGCCGCCGCCACCGTGATGCGCGAATTCTCGAACGGCGTGCACGTCGAGGACAACTCGAATTTCATCGACATCGTCGGCACCGGCGGCGACGGCTCGCACACGTTCAACATCTCGACCGCGTCGATGTTCGTCGCGGCGGCGGCCGGCGCGCGCGTCGCGAAGCACGGCAATCGCGGCGTGTCGAGCAAGTCGGGCAGCGCGGACGTGCTCGAGGCGCTCGGCGTGAACATCGATCTGCAGCCGGACCAGGTGGCCGCGTCGATCGCCGAAACCGGGATGGGCTTCATGTACGCGCCGAACCACCATCCGGCGATGAAGAACATCGCGGCCGTGCGGCGCGAACTCGGCGTGCGGACGATCTTCAACATCCTCGGCCCGCTGACGAATCCCGCCGATGCGCCGAACCAGCTGATGGGCGTGTTCCACCCGGATCTCGTCGGCATCCAGGTCCGCGTGATGCAGCGTCTTGGCGCGAAACACGTGCTCGTCGTGTACGGCAAGGACGGGATGGACGAGGTGTCGCTCGGTGCGGGCACGCTGGTCGGCGAGCTGCGCGACGGCGAGATCCGCGAGTACGAACTGCATCCGGAAGACTTCGGGCTGCAGATGGTGTCGAACCGCACGCTGAAAGTGGAGAACGCCGACGAGTCGAAGGCGATGTTGCTCGGCGCGCTGAACAACAAGCCGGGCGTCGCGCGCGAGATCGTCGTGCTGAACGCGGGCACCGCGCTCTATACCGCGAACGTCGCGGCGACGGTCGCGGACGGCATCGCGCTCGCCCGCGAGGCGATCGAGAGCGGCCGCGCGCGCGACAAGGTCGACGAACTCGTGCGCTTCACGCAGCAATTCCGGCGCTGAACGCGTTTTGCATCCATCGGATTCACGAACCCCCATGAGCAACATTCTCGACAAGATCATCGCGGTCAAGCACGAAGAAGTGCGCGCCGCACAACAAAGCGCGTCGCTCGAAGAGCTGCGTCTCGAAGCGTCGGCGCGCGATCTGCGCGACTTCGTCGGCGCGCTGCGCGCGAAGCATCTGGAAGGCCGCGCCGCCGTGATCGCCGAAGTGAAGAAGGCGAGCCCGTCGAAGGGCGTGCTGCGCGAGCACTTCGCGCCCGCCGACATCGCGCGCTCGTACGCGCAGCATGGCGCCGCGTGTCTGTCGGTGCTGACCGACGTCCAGTTCTTCCAGGGCAGCGCAGCGTACCTCGAAGAAGCGCGCGCCGCGTGCACGCTGCCGGTGCTGCGCAAGGATTTCATCGTCGATCCGTACCAGATCGTCGAAGCGCGCGCGATGGGCGCCGACGCGATTCTGCTGATCGCCGCCGCGCTCGATCCGGGCCACATGCGCGACCTCGAAGCGTTCGCGCATTCGCTCGGCCTCGCGGTGCTGGTCGAAGTGCACGACCGGGAAGAACTGAAGCACGCGCTGACGTTGAAGACGCCGCTCATCGGCATCAACAACCGCAACCTGCGCACGTTCGAAACGACGCTGCAGACGACGATCGACATGCTCGACGACGTGCCCGACGATCGCATCGTCGTCACCGAGTCGGGCATCCTGTCGCGCGACGACGTCGAGCGGATGCGCAAGCTCGGCGTGCATACGTTCCTCGTCGGCGAGGCGTTCATGCGCGCGCAGGAACCGGGCGCGGAGCTTGCGCGGATGTTCTTCTGATCCCGGACGACGAAGCGACCACGATGGGCATCGAGCGTGAAATCAAGCTGGCACTGCCGCGCGACCAGGTCGACGCGGCGCTGCACTTTCTCACCGCGCGCGCGGGCGCGGCGGGTCGCGACGTGCGGCTCGCGAACGTCTACTTCGACACGCCGGCGCTGACGCTCGCGAACGCGAAGAGCGCACTGCGGCTGCGCCACACGCCGGACGGCTGGCTGCAGACGTTCAAGACGGTCGGCGCGGCGCAAGACGGGCTGCACGCGCGTCACGAATGGGAGATGCCGGTCGCGGGCGCCGCGCTCGAAGCCGGGCGTCTCATCGACGAATGCGAGCGTTCGGGCGAAGCGGCGGTGGCCGCGGCGCTGCGCGAAGCGGCGCCGAGCCTGATCGCGCTCTTTCGCACCGATTTCACGCGCACGCTGTGGACGCTCGACACCGGCAACGCGCAGGTCGAAGCGGCCGTCGACCAGGGCGAGATCGTCGCGGAAGTGAACGGCGAGACCCGCCGCATGCCGATCTGCGAAATCGAGCTCGAACTGAAAGACGGCGACGAGGCGGCACTGCACGCGCTCGCCGCCGAACTCCGCGCCGCGCTGCCCGGCCTCGCGCCGGACGACATCAGCAAGGCGCAGCGCGGCTACCGGTTGCGCGAAGACTGACGCGGCGAGCGTTCGGCAACGCCGAAGCGCCGGCGCCCGCGCATTGAACGCTCGCGCGTTTGCTGCGACACTTGCCGCCCATGACTTCCGCCAAACGCCCTCACCCCGCGCAGACGTCGCTGTTCGGCGACGACTCCGCGCCGCCGCCCTCGCCGTCCCAGCCGTCCGCGCACCCGATCGTGCGCCTCGAAGACCAGTTCGACGCGCTGCCCGCCGCGTGGCGCGACCTGCTGCGCCCGTTCACGCAAAGCGACGGCTACGCACCGCTGTGCCGCTTCGTCGACGACGAGCGCGCAGCGGGCAAGACCGTCTATCCGGCCGACGTGTTCCGCGCGCTGCGTCTCACGTCGCCGGACGACGTGAAGGTCGTGATCCTCGGCCAGGATCCGTACCACGGCGAAGACCGCGGCAAGCCGCAGGCGCACGGTTTGGCGTTTTCGGTGCCGCCGTCGGTGCGGCCGCCGCCGTCGCTGCGCAACATCTTCAAGGAAATCGCCGCGAGCCTCGGGATCGACGCGCCGGCGCACGGCTGTCTCGACGCGTGGGCGCGTCAGGGCGTGCTGCTGCTGAACACCGTGCTGACCGTCGAGCGCGACCGCGCGGCGAGCCATGCGAAGCGCGGCTGGGAGCGCTGCACGGATACGCTGATCCACGAACTCGCGACGCGTCGCGAACATCTGGTCTTCATGCTGTGGGGCGCGCATGCGCAGGCGAAGCGCGCGCTGCTCGACAGCCGTCCGCACTGCGTGCTCGAGGCGCCGCATCCGTCGCCGCTGTCCGCGCATCGCGGCTTTCTCGGCTGCGGGCATTTCCTGCAGGCGAACGACTATCTGCGCGCGCACGGCCGCGAGCCGATCGACTGGCGTCTGCCGGACGAAGCGCAAGTGTTCGCCTGAGCCCATTCGCTTTCGACAGACAAAAAAAGCGCCAGAATCTGGCGCTTTTTTCACTTTCGCGATCGGGGCAGAAGCAAAAGCCCGCTCGCGGCGATCGCGATCAAACCGCGGCGATCGCCTCACGCGCGCTCGCGAGGCCGGCGTTCTGCGCGTCCGGGCCCATGTTCAGGCCTTCCGCGTAGATGAACGTCACGTCGGTCATCCCGAGGAAGCCGAGGAACGAGCGCAGATACGGCGTCTGGCTGTCGTGCGGCGTGCCCGCGTACAGACCGCCGCGCGGCGCCACGATGTACACCTTCTTGCCGTGGACGAGGCCTTCCGGACCGGTCGCGGTGTAGCGGAACGTGACGCCCGCGCGCGCGATCCAGTCGAAATACGTCTTCAGTTGCGACGACACGCCGAAGTTGTACATCGGCGCGCCGATCACGATGATGTCGGCGGCTTGCAGTTCGGCGATCAGCGCGTCGCTGCGCGCGGCGATCGCCTGCTGTTCCGGCGTGCGCTGCTCGGCCGGCGTGAAGAACGCGCCGAGCACGGCGTCGTCGAGGTGCGGCAGCGGCGCGCTTTGCAGATCGCGCGAAACCACCTTCGCACCGGCATTCGATTGTTGCAGACGCGCCGTCAGTTCGTTGGCGAGCAGCGTCGATTGGGCACCTTGCGAGCGTGCGGCGGAGTTGATCTGCAGGATCGTGGTCATGGAAAGCTCCATCAGGGTTTGATCCGCGCAAGGTTGCGCGAGTGGCAGTCATTGTGATTTTTTGCCCGGCCCCGAAAAAGAGGCCCGGCCATGACGCATCGTTGCACCGGTGGAACAATCGGCGCCCGACTGCCGGTTTGCAAACGGAACAGGACGACGCCCGGCGGTTCAGCCCGGCGGTTCAACCCGCCAGCCAGCGCTCGCGCAGCCCGCGCGTGGCCGCGCGCTTGTCGGTGACGCTCAGCTTGTAGCGCGCGACATCGGGCGCATCGAGCGACACCCGCACGACGCGCAGTTCGTCGCGCCGGAACGCATGCACGTCGACCTTCGCGCCCGGCTGGTAACGCCCGAGCAGCGTGTCGAGATTCGACCCGGTCACGCGCAGTCCGTCGAGCGCGATCAGCACGTCGCCGGCCGACAGCCCGGCCTTCTGTGCGGCGCCGCCGTCGTAGACCACCGCGAGCGCCGCCTCCGCGCCGCCGCGCAGGCGCGCGCCGAGCGACGGACGCGCGCTCTTGTCCGGCTCGCCGTCGAGCGCGATGCCGAGCGGCTCGAACAGCGCCGCGAGCGGCAGATCGCGCGTGCCGCGCACCGCGTCGTCGAACAGGCTGCCGAGTTCGATGCCGGTCGCCTCGCGAATCAGCGCCTCGACGTCGTGCTCGCCGATGCCGACCGGCTTGCCGCGATAGAAATCGCGTCCGTAGCGCTGCCACAGGAGCCGCATCACGTCGTCGAGCGACTTGCGCGAGCCGGTCTGCGCGCGAATCGACAGGTCGAACGCGAGCGCGACGAGCGAACCCTTCGTGTAGTAACTGACGATTGCGTTCGCCGCGTTTTCGTCCTGGCGGTAGTACTTGACCCACGCGTCGAACGAGCTTTCCGCGACGCTCTGCTTCAGACGTCCCGAGCCGCGCAGCACCCCGCCGATCGTCTTGCCGAGGAGACCGAAATAGTCGTCCTGCGAGATGAGTCCGCTGCGAACGAGCATCAGGTCGTCGTAGTACGACGTGAAGCCTTCGAACAGCCACAGCAGCGACGTGTAGTTCTCGCGCGTGAGGTCGTACTGCGCGAACGCGGCCGGCTTGATCCGCTTGACGTTCCACGTATGGAAATATTCGTGGCTGCAAAGGCCGAGATACGTGCGATAGCCTTCGGTCGTCTCGCTCTTGCCCTTCGCCGGCAGGTCGGTGCGATTGCAGAGGAGCGCGGTCGACGCGCGATGCTCGAGCCCGCCGTAGCCGTCGCTGACGGCCTGCGTCATGAACACGTAGCGCTCCATCGGCGCGCGCTTCGTGCGCGGCTCGAACAGCGCGATCTGCGCTTCGCACACGCGCTTCAGATCGGCCGCGAGACGCTCGATGTCGAGCCCGATCACGCGGCCCGCGATCACGACGTCGTGCGGCACGCCGTGCGCGTTGAAGCTCGCGAGCGTGAATTCGCCGAGCGTCACCGGATGATCGACCAGCTCGTCATAGCTCGCCGTCACGTACTCGCCGAATCCGTAACGCTTCGTGCCGCGCGCTTCCGAAAGCGCCGTCGCGACGCGCCAGTGGCGATACGCGTGCCCGTCGGGCCGCTGGATCTCGACGACGCACTGCGCGTCCTCGTGGCCGATCGCCGCGAGAAACACGCTCGTGCCGTTGAAGAAACCGACCGTGTCGTCGAGATGCGCGGCGCGCACCGACAGGTCCCACGCATAGACTTCGTAGCGCAGCGTCAGCGGGCCCTTCACCGGCGCGGCCTGCCACGCGTGCTTGTCGGTTTTCGTCACGCGGACCTTGCGGCCCGCGTCGTTGAACGCGCGCAGCGTCACGATGTTGCGGGCGAACTCGCGCACCATGTAGCTGCCCGGAATCCACACGGGCAGCATGAAGCGCTGGCCGTCCGGCGACGGGTCGTCGAGGGTGAGCGTGACTTCGAACAGGTGGGCGGCGGGTTGCTTCGGGACGATGCGGTATCGGATCGGCTTCATCGGCAAGCGTTTGTTCTTGTTGCTCAGTGAACGGCGTTCAGTTCGCGGTCGAGCCGCTCGGCCGGCACCGCGCCCGGCAGGCGGCGGCCGTCGGCGAGGAAGATCGTCGGCGTGCCGGTCACGTTCATCTTCTCGCCGAGCGCGAGATTGCGGCCGATCGCACCGGTGTCGCAAGTGGCCGGCGCGGTCGGCGCGTGCCGCTCGACCATCCACGACTCCCATGCATTCGCCCGGTCGCTCGAACACCAGATCGACTTCGCCTTCGACGTCGAATCCGGCGACAGCACCGGATACAGGAACGTGTACACCGTCACGTTGTCGATCGACTTCAGCGTGCTTTCGAGCTGATGGCAATACGGACAGTTCGGGTCCGAAAACACCGCCAGCTTGCGGCTGCCGTTGCCCTTCACGACTTTCACCGCATCCGCGAACGGCAGGCTCGCGAAGTCGATCTTGTTCAGCTCGGACAGGCGCGCCTGCGTGAGATTGCGGCGCGTTTTCGAATCGACGAGATCGCCGAGCAGCAGGTAGTCGCCGCTCGCGTCGCTATAGAGGATCTGCGTGCCGAGGTTCACCTCGTACAGACCGTCGATCGGCGACTTCGCGATGCCCTTGATCGTCGCGTCGGAGCCGAGCCGCTGTTGCAGCGTCGCTTTCAGGCGGTCGGTGGTCTGGTCGGCCTGCGCGGAGCAGCCGAGCGCGGTGGCGGCCACGGCGAGCGCCAGCGCCGCAATTCGGATTCGCTTTTGCATGTGTTGCTTCCTGATGGGGGTTCGGATGCGCGAAAACGCGTGAACGCGGGGCCCGCGCCGCGCTAGCCGAGCGCCGACGCGACGAGCCAGCGCTTGACGAGCGGTTGCGCGCCGACGAGCGCCATGCCGGTATTGCGCACCATTCGCGCAATCGTACCGGGAATCGAAAAGAGCCGTTGCAGTCCGTCGGTCGCGACGACGAGCCGGTGAATATCCTCGCGGCGGCTGCGTTCGTAGCGGCGCAGCAGCACCGTGTCGCCGAGATCGCGAAACGCTTCCTTCTGCGCGATCACGTCGACGAGCGCGGCGACGTCGCGCAGGCCAAGATTCACGCCCTGCCCGCAAAGCGGATGAATCAGATGCGCGGCGTCGCCGACCAGCGCCACGCGCGGTGCGATCAGCCGGTCCACCGTTTGCAGCGCGAGCGGAAAACCGCGCGCCGGGGTCACGCAGTCGAGCGCGCCGGGATGGCCCTGCGTCACGCGCTCGACCTCGGCCGCCAGTTGCTGCGGTTCGAGCTTCAGCAGCACGTTCGCGTGGTCCGTTTGCGCGGACCACACGAGCGACACGTGATTGTCCGGCAGCGGCAGGAGCGCGACGATCTCGCCGTCGCGGAACCACTGATACGCGGTCTCGCCGTGCGGACGCTCCGCGCGAAAGTTCGCGACGACGCCCGTCTGCCGGTAATCGCGCCGCTCGACCTTCGAGCCGATCTGCGCGCGCAGCCACGAATGCGCGCCGTCCGCGCCGATCGCGAGATCCGCTTCGATGAGATGGCCGTTGGCGAGGCCGATCACTGCCGAGTCGGCGTTCGTGTCGAACGACTGCGCGCGCGCATCGATCCACGTGAGATTCGGCTGGAAGTGCAGCGCGGCGTCGAGCGCGCGCTCGATCACCGACGACTCCGCGATCCACGCGAGTTGCGGCACCGACGCCTGATACGCGGAGAAATGCAGCTCGGCCGCCGCGTCGCCGTACACGCGCATGTCGTAGACCGGCGCGAGACGGGCGGGGTCGATCGCCTGCCAGACCCGCAGCCGCTCGAGGAGCGCCTGCGAACTGCCGGACAGCGCGTACACGCGCGCGTCGAAAACCGCGCCGGACGGCAGCGGCGCGCAGGGCTGGGCGAGCAGCGCGACGCGCAGCCCCCCTTGCGTGAGCGCGAGCGCCGCCGACTTGCCGACAAGCCCGCCGCCGATCACGGCGACGTCGAAGGTCTGGATGGATGCAGTCATCCGCGCATTATAGCCGTGGGGTTTCGCGCCCCCGTGAGGCGGCGGCATTGGGTAGCGACATCGTGTCTTCTCCGTTCGGCGGCCTCGGTCGCGCCTCCCGCCAGGGATTGCCCGTAGCCTCTGCCGAACGGTCGGTCGCGAGCCCCGCGAAAAGCGCTGAAAGCCTCGCCGGACGTCGCTTTTCTCAGGGTGCGTCAGCGCGCGACGACGGGCAGGCTCGTTGCATGCTGGCGCTAATGGCGTGGTAATCTTTTCGCGATGGAGCCCACGGTTTGCGCGCCCGCGCGAACGTCGTTCCCACTACCCTAAGCGAGCGTCGCCATGAGTGATGTACGCCAACACCTGAGCCCCCGCGACCGCGTCGAGCTGCTCTGCTGGCTGACCTGCGGGAGCCTCGGAGCCTACTACCTGAACGAAACCTGGCCCAACGCGGCGTTTCACGTCGAGGCGGCGCACAAGTGGCTCGACCGTCACAGCCGGGAGGCGGACTGGCTCGCGATCGCAAAGCTCGCCGCGCTCGCGGTCGACATCGCGAGGCAACACGCGTGGTTCATCGACGCGACGTGGGCCCGCGACGCGGTCGAGGAAATCATCGACACCGACGACCTGAACTACCAGGCGCGGCTCGTGCTGCAGGTGCTGAAGGACTGTGAATGGGCGCTCGCCGACAAGCGGGCCGCCGACTGAGAAACCCGGGGCCCGCCGAACGCGGGCATCCCGCAGCGAACGCCACGCTCCGCCACAACGTTTACTTACAAACGCACACAGTCCGTCATTAGTCTGGCGGCTAAAGTGCTGGCTAACGAAAACGAAACGACGGAGAAACTCACTTGAAACGCTTTGCTGCCCTCGCCTTGCTCGCTTCGGTGCTCGGCACGTCGCTCGCGGGATGTATCGTGGCTCCCCCGCCCGACCATCATTACGACCACGACCATGAGCACGACCACGACCGGGATCACGACCACGACTATCGCGGGTACTGATCGCTGCATCGGTTGTGCAACACCACCGGCCGCCTTGCGCGGCCGGTGGTGTTTCTGGTTGCCGCTTCCGCTCGGGTTTCTGCCCGGAGCGTTTCCCCTCTTTGCCCAGCGCGATCGCGCCCCCGCCTGAAGCGACCCGCGCGACGGAACCCTCACCCGAAAGCGTTACAATTGCGGCTTTCGTGACGCAACGTGCACCCGTTGCCCAGGGCTTTGCGCCCGAGCCGGTGTCTCGTCTTGCTCCGCCGCGGTCTTCACCCGATGCCCTCCGGGATGCCAGCGAGGATGCCAGCGGCCGTGCCGTCGGCACGCCGCCCGCAGCAGGATGCCAGCGGCCGTGCCGCCGGCACGCCGCCCGCAGCGTCGAGCGCCTCACGTCACTCGCACATTCACTGAAGGATTCCCATGAGCCTCAAATGCGGCATCGTCGGCTTGCCTAACGTCGGCAAGTCCACCCTGTTCAACGCACTCACGAAGGCGGGCATCGCCGCCGAAAACTATCCGTTCTGCACGATCGAGCCGAACGTCGGCGTCGTCGAAGTGCCGGACCTGCGCCTGTCGAAGCTCGCGGAAATCGTGAAGCCCGAGCGCATCGTGCCGGCGGTCGTCGAGTTCGTCGACATCGCGGGCCTCGTCGCGGGTGCGAGCAAGGGCGAAGGCCTCGGCAACCAGTTCCTCGCGAACATCCGCGAGACCGACGCGATCACGCACGTCGTCCGCTGCTTCGAAGACGAAAACGTGATCCACGTCGCCGGCAAGGTCGATCCGCTGTCGGACATCGAAGTCATCAACACCGAACTCGCGCTCGCCGACCTCGCCACCGTCGAGAAGGCGCTCACGCGCTACTCGAAGGCCGCGAAGTCCGGCAACGACAAGGAAGCGGCGAAGCTCGTCGCGGTGCTGGAGAAAGTGCGCCCGCAGCTCGATCAGGCGAAGCCGGTGCGCGCGCTCGACCTGTCGGAAGACGAGCTCGCGCTCATCAAGCCGTTCTGCCTGATCACCGCGAAGCCGACGATGTACGTCGCGAACGTGAAGGAGGACGGCTTCGAGAACAACCCGCACCTCGACGCGATCCGCCAGTATGCGGAAGCGGAGAAGTCGCCGGTGGTCGCGGTGTGCGCGGCGATCGAGGCGGAAATCGCCGATCTCGCGGACGAAGACAAGAACGTGTTCCTCGCCGACATGGGGATGGACGAGCCGGGCCTGAACCGCGTGATCCGCGCGGGCTTCAAGCTGCTCGGCCTGCAGACGTATTTCACGGCGGGCGTGAAGGAAGTGCGCGCGTGGACGATCCACATCGGCGACACCGCGCCGCAAGCGGCCGGCGTGATCCACACGGACTTCGAGCGCGGCTTCATCCGCGCGCAGACGATCGCGTTCGACGACTTCATCGCCTACAAGGGCGAGCAAGGCGCGAAGGAAGCGGGCAAGATGCGCGCGGAAGGCAAGGAATACGTGGTGCACGACGGCGACGTGATGAACTTCCTGTTCACCCGGGTGTAACGCGGTATTGACATCCACCCCGGACGTTCTATGGTATAGACATTGCCAAGGGGTGATGAAGTTAGTCTTTGTAAAAGACGAGTAGCGGAGGGCCCATCGGGCCCGACCTTTGGCGTGCGGGAACGACATGTCAAAGATGATCGACGACCGGACGCTGGAGCATTGGCGGGCTCTAGACCTGCTCTTCGTTCTCACCAAGCTCGGTTGCTACGCCAAGCGAGACTGTACATTTCGCCCCAGCAAGGCGAGCAAGACGATCCGATACCATGTCAATGCCAACGGGCGGGACTGGGAATTCCTGCTTACCGGTCCAAAGTTCTGGGACACTCGCGCCGGAAAAGGTGGCGGCGGAGCCATCGATCTGACGATGTATCTCTTTCAGCTCGATTTCAGGCATGCGGTACGCACGCTTAACGATGCCCTAGCTGATGCCCAGCCGTCGACGCAAAGCTCCCGAGTTAAGAATGGCGCGATGCTGAGCGCACACGACCATACGGAGCTGGATGATGGCGAGGCTTGAGCACATCCGCTATGAATTCTTCGATGGTTCACTCGGCGAACGGGGAGAACTGCTATGGGGCGAGTCACAGCGGCCCTTCATCGATGACTTGCCTCAAATTTTCTGGGCAGATGGTTATGGCTGGCACGAGGCGAACTTGTGGGCGCTAGACAGGGCCGCGTCTCGCGAGGTGCACAGTGAAACCGTAAAGCGGGCAATGAAGCACCTTGCCAGATTCGCCAATTTTCTCGAATCCAATCAGATTGACTGGCGTCACTTCCCGGTACGCCGGGAAGACCAGGTGCTTCGCAGATTCAGGAAGCGCCTGATCGATGAGCGCCAGACCGGCGTACTGGCTGGCAGCACAGTGTCGAACTGTATGAGCACCATCGTTCAGTTTTACCGATTCGCAAATCTAAATGATCTCGTTGGCGCCGCTGCCCCGATGTGGCGCGATCGGCGTGCCGTTATTCCGTACTACGACACAACTGGTTTCAAACGCACCGTAGTCCGTCTTAGCAGCGACCTTGCCATCTCAAACAACAGACGGCCTGGTGAATTGCTCGAAGACGGCCTCATGCCACTTCGTCAGCGAGACATGGCAGAGCTGCTGGCTTTCTCGGCGAGGCGTGAAAGCATCGAACTGCATCTGATGCTTTGCATCGGGTTCTTCACAGGCGCGCGCATCGGCACCATCACGACGCTCACGGTGACGAGCTTGCAAACCAGTCGCGAAGATCCCAGCACGCCGGGTATCTATCAGTTGGCCGTTGGTCCGGGCACCGGTATCGCCACAAAATTCTCGGTATCCGGGGCAATAATGGTTCCGCAGACCATTTTGGATGATTTACGAACATACGCAGTGGCCACCCGGCGGCTGCTGCGAGAAGGAAAAGCGCAATCCGAACATAAGGATCTGCTGTTTCTAACTCGTAGTGCCCACCCCTACACCGTCGACACCGTTGATCGGCTTGTAAATGAGATGCGCAAGCGCGCGGTCAGTAAGGGCATGCGTTTCATGGAAAACTTCAAGTTCCATCAGACTCGCGCTACGTTCGGCACATGGCTGATGCAACTTCTGCTCGAAAACGGCGCCAGGACCGACGCCATAAGGGTCGTACGAGATGCCATGCTGCACAAGCATGAAAGAACCACTCTCGGTTACATCAGGTTTCTTGAAAATTCCCGCGCCAAGCAGCAGCTAGCGGCTGCATTCAACGAAGCGTTCACTGGGTTCCGCAAACCGGGGCCGGGCAGCGAACATGCGTGAGGGCGCACCACTGCCCGATCTAACTTTCCCTAACGTCGAATACGGGAAAAGGGAAACACCTTGGGACATGCTGGTGTTGCTCTACCGCGGTGGCGCGGCAGCCCGGCCCGACACAGTCGAAACGTTGATATCCAGTGGAGCTTTAGGCTCCCCTATACTTCATCGGGTTGACCTTGTACAAAGGCTGCATGACGAAATCCGCACGGCGCTCAGCGGCGGCGGAAGTCGGGCATCTGCGGCTGAGCAGTTTCGAACTCTAAGAAACCTATTTGCATTTGCAGATCGCGCAAACCGCCCTTTAACCGTTGAGACCGTCACCGAGACTTTCTGCGCCTGGGCTGACTGGCTCTATCAGCGGACGCGGTTGAGGCGTATGTCGCAGAACGATCCCGAGCGTCGACCGCTGTCAATGTCTTCGGCTTACGGATATGGCGCAACGGTTGGGACGCTTTTAGATCGCGTGCTCGGCAGAAGTACCTGTATCACCGAGCTGACGCGGCTCAAACTGCCGTCGCGAAGAAAGACCCCTGCGGGCATCAGAGCGGAAAAGCAGAACCTCGAAGAGACTTTAGCGTTCGGACATCTGCTGTGTGACATCTGCGATGCATTGCCGATTGCGGCCGCGCTGAACAGAGATCTGCGCGGCCGGCTTCAGTTGAAAGTTGGCGAAAATACAGTCGTTGGCGCCACCTCAATGAGCGGCTTTCTCAATCTCCGGCTGGAAGCCGAACTGCTAATGTTTATAGCTCAGACAGGCATGAACAGGTCGCAAGCGACGAATCTGGAAATGAGACATTTCTCGTTCGTCAGCTACCTTGACGGATATCAGATTAAGGAGCACAAAGCGCGGCGCGGAGGACAGGTTCTCTTCGAGATCTTCAGCGACTATCGACCTCACTTCGAGCGCTATCTCGAATGGCGCAAATACTTTTTTTCGAATGCGACACTGCTTTTTCCTTTTATTGGCTATGGCAGCCGTACCGAACGGCGTTTCAGTGGAGCACGGCTGCAGAAGGTCTGCAACGCACTAGATGTCCGGTACGTCCCGCCCAGTTCGTTGCGCAACACACGGATCAACTGGCTGCTTCGCGTAACGGCCAATGCCGATCTGACCGCCGAAATCGCGCAGCATGCGAAGCAGACGCTGCTCCGCGTGTATGAGCGGCCAAGTCTACAACGCACAATCGTAGAAGCGACCAAATTCTGGTCGCGGTTCGACCCCCACATGACGGCGACACAAGCCGTGGCGCCTGGCTCCCAGTCCGATTGCCGGCACACCTGAGACCGCGCCGAAGCCCGACTGCCTGAGGGCATCAGGTTGCCTCTGGTGCGAAAACCACCGGGACGTCGACTCTTTAGACTATATCTGGGCTCTTGCAAGCTTTGCTCACCTGAAGTTCCTGGAACTGAGTCACGCCCGGTCACCGCAGAAAGAATCGCATTTCCCGCCCGCGAAGATCATGCTGGATCGAATACATGACAAGCTCCGTTGGTTCGAGCGGTCGAGTGCAATCAGGCGCGATTGGGTAGAAGAAGCGCAGGCTCGCATCGCTGAAGGCAACTTCCATCCCGACTTCAGCGATGCTCTCGGAGAACTGGAGGACATGTGATGACTGTCGCCGTCTCCGAGCTGACACTCAAATTACCTAACGTTCCCGCTACCCCGGAGACTGTCTGTTATCGACCGCCATGCTGGCCACCACCGGCGAGCTGGATCGTTAGCGAAGACGCGCAGGGCAATCCCCTTTCGCAGTGGGGCGATACCTATTGGGATTTCTCAGCATGGGCAGGTTGTAGCTTTCGTCTGTATTTCGCAGGCGGTCACCACAAGCGCAGCGCGCCCTACGTCGGCGCCGAAAATCAGCAACTCTTAAAGCTACTTACGACGTGGATCATGTGGGGTCCACGCGGGACGCGTAGCTGGACTTCGCTGAAGCAGCGCTTCAACCTTCTACGTCGGATCTTCGTCCTATGCGAGCGGGAGGGGATCCTCGCGGACAGCCTGGAGCGATACCCGAGGCTGCTTGAGAATCTGCCCAGCTTCTATTCAAACTCCGTCGATCAGCAAAATATTCTCATCACGTTAGACCGTTTGCTGCGTGCAAAAGAGCACTTGGGATTCGCGCTTTTGGATCAGCAAGGCATCAAGGAACTGTCTCAATCGTTCAGGGAATTGCCCGCAAGCGACACAGAGCAGACGGCATACATACCACCGCGCATATGGACTTACCAGATTTTACGCTTGCGCGAATGCCTCGATGATTACCTTGCGCACAGACAGCAAATCGCGGATTGCTTCAATTTCTGCATTGACGCCTACGCTCACAACTTTGGCTCGCTCACGACCGCACTCGCGACGAGAAGGCCTCTGAGTACTTACCTGCCCTTCACCAAGCAGAAGATAGGAGCAGGCGCGAAGAACGGTCGACGATTTTATGACGGCTTCGAATCAACGGCAGCGAGGTTCGGCATCAGCGGGCTGCTCCGGAGGTGGATTTACACGTCAAGCGCCCGCGCCCTCGACATAAAGTCATTCACGGCGTATCTGACGCTCATCCAGGTGGCAGGCATCTCATACATCGCCAACTTCACGTTGCAACGAAAGGAAGAAGTCGGTGCGTTGAGGACGGACTGTCTGATGTGGGAAACAATACCGGGGCTAGGGACCGTCCCTATCATCCGAGGCGAAACGACAAAGACAGAACCGGACGACGACGCACGCTGGCCTACCAGCCCCAGCGTAGCAGTCGCAATAGATGCGATGCGGGCAGTGACAGACTTGCGTATGCGGTGTGCTTCAGCGAACCCCGAAGTCGCATGTACCGACGACGAGCTAGACAATCCCTACCTATATCACGTGCCATTCGAGCCATGGTCTTCTATTCCGGGGAAATGGAAACGCTATTCGACCCGTCCAACGGTGCAGTCGTATCAGGCTATGACCGCAAGATATCCCCGCCTCTTCGATCCGGAGCAGCTACGGATCACCGAGCAAGATTTGACGGCCGCTCGTATGTTCACCCCGAACTTGGACAAAGACGGGAAATTCAAGGTTGGCGAAGTTTGGCCGTTGGCCTATCACCAACTGCGGAGAACCGGCGCGATCAATATGTTCGCAAGCGGCCTGTTGAGCGAGAGTTCAATCCAGGTGATCATGAAACACCTCACGCTTTTGCAGACGCGATATTACGGACAAAACTTCAGTCGAGTCCGTTTCAATGAAGATTACGAAACGTTGACCGACGCAGCGCGTTACGAGGTGATGGCCCGGCAAATTCAGGCGCTTGTGAGCGATCGGTATGTCTCGCCACTCGGCGAGCTGCGCAAGCAGGAAATTCTGATGAACCTTGTCAGCACGAAAGATTTTAAAGCGCTCGCGAAGGCCGGCGAGAAGAACGAAGTTTCATTCCGCGCGACACGACTAGGGGGTTGTGTCAAGCGCGGAGATTGTGAGTACGGCGGTATCGAGTCGATTGCCCGTTGTGCGGGCGGCGATGGCGGAAAGCCATGCCGCGACGCGATCTATGACGCGGCGAAAAAGCCGTCGGCCGAGCGGCAGGCTCAAGGGATTGAGCAGCGTCTGAAAGACGCACACCCTGACAGCCCGCGCGAGCATGCTTTGCGCGCTGAACTTCGCGGACTAAGGAATTACATCGATGCCATCCGTTGAGACAGCAGAGCAGCGGTTCCGGAACGCTTTCGAGCGATTGAAAGCCGATAGACCACAAGTGCTGGCTCCCGGTACTGCCATCAGCCAGAACAACGTAGCCAAAGAGGCCGGCACCGATCCCACGGCGCTCAGAAAAGCCCGCTACCCGGACTTGATCCGCGACATTCAGGAATGGGTGGCGAACGCCGAACGCGAAAAAACAACCCTTCGGAAGCGCCGAGCTCGTCAAAGATCGCAACGCGAAGCCCTGCAGGCACAGTTGCACGATCTCAAATTGCAGCGTGACCACGCGCAAGCGGAATTGCTTAGCGCACACAGGTTGGTGTTAGAGCTGCTACAGGAGAATGCGTCGCTGCGGACGCAGCTGGAAAATACGCCACCTCAGCCAACGCCGATCAGAAAGTGAAGTGAGTCTGCGCCGACGAAGTCCACTGCACCCGACCTAGAGCACATGAAGCATAGGCGCGTGGAATTGATATTCATGACCGATCTGGTTGTTTTACGTCATTCGGAACTGACAACGCGTCGTACAAAACACCACTAGCTCGCTCCGTCCGATATTCTTCGCTGTACGGAATCAAACGGGTCGATCCGTGTCCGTGAAGAAGCGGATCAGACTAGCTGATGCCGCGTTCGCCGGCCATCAGATATTCCGGGATGTCAGCCAGATCAAGGATCGTCAGTTTGTTGCCATAGACGGCAGCTGTGTCAATATTCATCACGCTGCCGCGCTGAGCTATTTCCCGGGTCGGCGTGTGACCTACGATCACAGCCGCAACGTCTTCCATGGGCGGAGCCCACACGTTAGGTCGCCAGCGCAGACGGTTGAACAGAATGGAGTTACGTTCCACCGCATCGGATGGACCATGTTCGAGAATACGGAGCAGATTGTCCCATCGAGGAACAAGGGGGTCGGCATGCACGATTCCGACCTTGCCGTAAGCGGTCTCGATTTCGATCGCATAAGGTAGAGATTCCAGATAGGACACTATGCTCCGGACAGTATCTGCGGCCTTCTCTTCGCCAGCGCAATACAGCCGGAGAAACCATTCCCCTCCATTGAGGATCAGGAATTTCGTGCCATTGTCGTGATAGGCCCAGTAGTCAATTCCTTTGTCGACATTCGTGCGCACCGATTTAATCCGGTCCGAATCGTAAGCCCGTTGACTGTGCGAAAGCCAGTCAAGGATCCCCTGCTCGTGATTGCCGCGTACTGCCTTGATCTGGTGCCGGTGCACAGCTTCGAGAACTGACGGAGATTCCGCGCCGCGGTCGATCAGGTCGCCCACGCTGAACAGTCGATCGCGCGACGGATCGAAACCGCGGGCGGCGAGCTCGGCGTCAAGCAGCGAGAAACAGCCATGCACATCGCCTACGGCGAAGTCCCGGCCCAAGGCATTCCGCGAATATCGCTCGACGACATGCGAACGATGTGAACTGACTGCCATTTCCTCCATCCTTACCCTGTAAATCCAGCTTGCCTCGAATCGACGTACTTCAGCAGGTGATGGTGCGCCTCCCGACCAACGTCTCCCAAGTCATCCTGGAGGCTCTTGCACACTCATAGGGGGCAAATTTCTTTGCTGACAGCGCGGTTCCCGTCGTCCATCAGGAGACAGTTGCACCACGCGCCGCTCCTCCACCTGATTTTCCGTGTACCGGCGCTATTAATCATGCGGCTTCCCAAATATGTACGTGCTGGTCGAATCGTCCACTAGCTGTCGCCGCGAGGAAACTGACGTGGCGTGACTGCTTAGACGCGTAGCCGACCACGACCCGTCATTCGGCGCCGCGGAGGATCGGACGTCCAGGCGTCAGCGATGGCCAGCAAACGACCATCCAAAGACAAACACTGCTTCAGCGAAGCGCTTCGCTCATTTGCGGGAATACCAGAAAACTAGAGGCTGACGTAGACGCCTCCGGATGCAACGCGGCGAATGGCGGCGAACAGATCTTCGGCCAGACTCGACTTCACGACAATACCGGACGCTCCCGCTTTGAACACGCCTACTGCGTTGCCCTGGGTCGCGAGCGCGATGATTACGATGACGCGCAGCGACGGCTGTTGCCGTTTTATTTCCCGTATCAGGTCTTCCCCCTGCGATCCAGGCATAGGGAAGCCGAGCGTCAACACGTCGAACTTTGTTGACTGAAGGAGCGCCAGCGTGCTGCAGCCATCGAATGCCTCGTTGACGGTTTTTATGTCGCAGGAGGCTGCCAGTAGCGTCCGGATAGAAGCGCGCGCTCCTTCATCCGCGTCAGCGATTGCGACTTTGATCATGCGTAGCTCCGTCGGAGTGCATGCAGGTAACGCTGGGTCGACACCCAGGCGCGCCTTGAGCGTACGCGCAACTTTGAGAGATCGATGTTACCGCGTGAAGCTTGCATTCAGATAGTGCGCGGTATCTGTCTGACGAAAGCATCGCGTCGAGGACGTGGCGCTACCCGTGATGTGGCTCAAAGCGCCCCACGAGGTCATGCTGGAAATAATTTCTCCATCTCACAAGAGAGGATCCGTGCTGCTGATAAGGTGGGAGGGTTGGGCAGCGACCATGGCTCGGCGCAAGAATTGATGGCATGTCCATCCCGGCCAGAAAATGCCGGCTCAGGAGCGGGCCGAATCCGTATCGGGGAGACATGGAGAAGACGTGCTTAATATAAATCCCCATTCCGCCAGTTCGAGACTGTGTTGCGATGCAACGATGACGCCAATCGTCGCCAGCGTGGAAACTCTGCAGGAAGGCACAGATGAAGCCTGAGAAAATGCCAGAAAGTGGAGCCCATGACGAAACCGCCGAGAAGGCGTTTGTCGGGCTGGCTGCGCCGCTGGTCCAGGAGGCCCTGAAGCAGGCCGAAGGGATTCTCAATGAACCATCCGCAGAGAGCCTCCATCTGCTGCGCGTGGCACTGCGCCGGATGCGTTCACTGTGGTGGGCGTATCGCCCCCTGCTCGACAAGGGAGAAAACACTCGGCAGCGTGCACGCTTCAAGTTCTTGGCCGATGCGGCAGGCACGACGCGCGACTATGACATCCTCATCGAACTTCTGGCGACGCGGCCCAGTGGTGTCGGGCGTTTGCCCCCGGAATTTGCCAGAGCACGGGAGCACGCGCTTGAGGCCAGTAGGGGAATACTCTTGAGCGCGGATGTGAAGACGCTCCTTCACGACGTACTCGCACAGACGTCGCGAGCGCTGGGGGCGACGGAAAGGTGCCGGCCGTTAGAGGCGTTTAGCGACGGTCGGGTGGCTGCGTCGGAGAAGGATCTGGCCAGGCGAATCCGCCGGGCGAGCAGGGCCAGACGGTCAGACTACACAGCAATTCACGATGTCCGGAAAGCGGGCAAAAGAGTACGGTATCTTCTTGAGTTGTTCGGCCCGGTGCTGAGTGGGCGGCATCAGAAGACACTCAGGCGTCTGAAAAGAATCCAGACGCGCCTGGGCGAGTTGAACGACGTGGTCGCAAGCGAAGCGCTGCTGAGTGAGAACTTCGACTTGCTCAACGCCGTGGATGATCCCGAACAGATGCTGGAGTGGTTTCGCAAGGAGAGAAAGCGCCGCATGCGCGCCGCAGCAACATTGCTGTGGACCTTGAAGGTGGGGCTGACGTTGATCCGGGCGCGAGCCGGGCTGCACATGCGGTGTGCCGCGTGCTTCTAATCACCCGGGTTTTGCAGCGCCGCGATACGCCTCTGGATCGGTGGGTGAGTGGAGAACAGGCCGAGCCAGCCCGCCTTGTCGGTGATACCGGATGCCTTGAACGATTGCGGAAGTTCACCGGGTGCCAGGCCACCCAGGCGGGCCAGTGCATTGATCATCGGTCGCGGCGTACCCATCAGTTGTACCGAGCCTGCATCAGCACGGAACTCACGCCGGCGCGAGAAGTACGCGACGATCATCGACGCGAGGATGCCGAAGACGATCTCACAAGCAATAACGGTAACGAAAAATCCAGGACCGACACCACGTTCGGTGCGAAACACGGTCTTGTCCACGAAGTAGCCAACGACGCGGGCGAAGAAAATCACGAAGGTATTCACCACGCCCTGAATGAGCGTCAAGGTCACCATGTCGCCGTTGCTTACGTGCGAAATCTCATGGCCCAGAACGGCCTCCACCTCCTCCCTGTTCATCGATTGAAGCAATCCGGTGGAAACTGCCACAAGCGCTGAGTTCCTGAAGGCCCCCGTGGCGAAGGCGTTCGGCGCGCCTTCGAAAATTGCGACTTGCGGCATGCCTATTCCGGCCCGCTGCGCGAGTTCCCGCACGCTGTCGACCAGCCAATGCTCGGTCGGATCGCGCGGCGCGTCGACAACGCGTGCCCCGGTTGTCCATTTCGCCAGCGGCTTGGAGATGAACAACGAAATGAAGGAACCGGCGAAACCGATCACCAGCGAGAACACGAGCAACGCATTGACATTGAGCCCGCTTTCAGTCAGAAAACGGCCGACGCCGAACACATTCAAGACGATCGAAAGTACCAACATCACCGCGAAGTTGGTGGCAAGGAAAAGAAAAATTCGTTTCATTTCCAATTCTCTTTCAGGGCTTGACCGCATTTCAGGAACGGGAATCAAGCCATCGAGCAACCAGAAACCATCTTCTCTCTGCACCGCCCATGAACCCTCTACTCGGCTCGTCTTGAATTCGCCGGTAATGGCTTCCATGACATCCTGCAGTGTGACGATGCCCTGAAACTCGCCATATTCGTCGACGATGAAGGCCATCTGCACGCCAGAATTCTTAGAATTTTTCATAACTTGCATGCCAGTGAGCGACTCTGGGACAAAAACGGCCGGTTGAAGGCCATCTACCAGGTTTGGACTTTCGCCACGTAGCGTCTGCCTGGGCAGCTGTCGAGCATTAACAACGCCCAATATGCTGTCCCATCCACCTCGAACGACAGGAAAACGTGAGTGCTGACTCTGTTCGAAACGTAACAGGTTTCTTGCCAAGTGTCTTCAGCGTCGAAGTAAACCACCTCTCCGCGTGGACCATAAAGGACGCGATCTGGCGGTCGTCTAGCCTGAAAACATTCCTGACCATCTGATGTTCGTTTTGCTCAATGATGCCGGCATCCGGAGCCCTCGTCGAGCATCAGATGCAGCTCCTCTTCAGTCATTGCCTGTCGCCCAGGATCTTTCACGCCGAGCAAGCGCAAAACAAATCGCGTAGAAAACGATAGCAGCTCCACAAAAGGCCTTGCGAGCAACGCGAGCACGAGCATCGGTCGAGCGACTTGTCTGCCAATGGATCGCCATCCATCCCTCACATTTGCTTGCGGTTGGCGTGAAGTACGCCGTCTGCCAATCAGCCAACTGCGGGCTATCGTGTTCAATGTTGCAACGCCAGACTGAATAGCGCGGCGAACAGGCGCTCCAATGGGAAGTTGCGGCAATGCTCACGCGACAACCGGCAGCATCCGCTGCCGGTTGTGCCCCCTGCTCTAGCGGTCGCTCTAGCCGTTCATTTGCTGAATCCCGGCCAGTCGCCACGTCTGGTCGCCGTGCGTGCCCTTCACCAAATTCCAGATTTCCTGGAATGGCTCGGCGCTTTCATTGGCATCCTCCCGCATTTGACCGTGAAAGCGCACGCTTATTACCGTCTCGTCCGCATTGAGTGCGGTGGAAAGCACCTCTGCGTCGAGCCGCGTGACGTCCGTTACGCTGCGCTCGCGGCCACGCGCTTCAAGGTCCTGCTTGAGCCGCATGAACATCTCCGGCGTCGTCAACTCGAACATGTCACCCTGCTCGTTCCGGTCCCATGCGCTCTGAAGACGCATGAACATGTCTTTCGCCGAAACCAGAAAAGCGGCCTGCTCAGCCTTTGACGAGATGTCCGCTGCTATCACCGCTCCCGCAGCTGCAGCCTCCCCTCCTGCCGGGCGTCCCCAGCCGCCAGGATTGGCTTCTGGACGCTGTTGCCCGATCGGATTCAGGAATGGCGAGCCGTTCGTCTGCTGGCGGCCCGTTGCCCCCGGGCCGTAAGCGAGATCTGCACGACGCCGGTTGGTGATGAAGCGATACAGCAGCATGCCGCCAAAGATCACCAGCCCGATGAGCAGCGCGTTTGACAGCATTTGCGCGAGCTCTTCTCCCAGGCCAAACGACGACAGTAACGCCGCAATGCCGAGGCCGGCGGCGAGGCCGGCGAGCGGACCCATCCAGCGGTTACCTGCCGCTGCGGCCGGCGACTGTGCGGCCTGCTGCGCAGGCTGGGCTTGCTGGCTTCGTTGTGCCTGCCCGGACTGCGGCGCAGCTTGCGTCTGACGCCCGATACTTTGGCTGCCGCCTATCCGGCTGCACACGTTCCCGGGACCACGCCGTCCGTCGGAAATCTGGACGGCGGAAACTGCTGCGCAAGCCTCCGTTGAGTTGAATGACACCTACAAGAAGTTGGCTGACGTGCGCCAGGACATCTGCGGGATGACGCTGCTAGCCTCTCGCGCCGTGGCCACACCGTTCGTCGGAGCACTAGCGGCGGTGCTAGCACTGTCCGAGGTCATGCGCCCGCTCCACGGAGGCTTGGTTCACGCCGCCCTGGACGTGCAGATGAAGAGCCCGCGCCATCGCACTGGCGCAGCACCAATCGCGTACCGCGGGCTGCAGACGGCCTTTATTCAAGCCAAGAAACGGTTGTCCGGCCGTACAGGAGAGGTCACGTCGGCAGACGGCGCTACGGCAGCCACGGGCGAGGCGTCATTTCTAAGCAATGGATCCCCCGAACTTTGTTAGCCGTGCGCGGAAAACTTCGCAATCTGACTGAGAGCATCACACTCGGGACAGACAAGCTCAGAAAACACCTAACGGGCAGCCGTCCCCAGCCCTGAGTATGGACATGACGATGCGCGACTCGCCAATAAAGCGGCACAGGCATGGACATACCGACCAACCCACAAAACGTCTCAATATCAATGACTTATATCGCGTCCATAACTGTCAAATTCCAAGGTGCGGCCTCAACGTCTGACGCCCGCTCCGCTCGCCTCGGCTCGGCTCAGGCGAGCGGATCAGCTTCGCAAACGCGTTCGTGCAGCCACGGTAGAGCCGGCGGCGTCCGCCCCGCTCGCCGGCTGAAGATGGTGCTGCCAGCGGCGTCCGGATGCCGGCAGCACGCGACGAGAGGCCCCCACGCCCCAGGTCCTCCGCAAAGGAGCAGCCCCCTGACGCTGCCCTCGTCCGCTCGACGATCCCGGGCGCCCCGTACAATAGCGATTCGGCAGCAGCCCCACTCCCGGCATCGGCGCACTCGCGGAACGTCTGCTTACGCGCCCGCCCGTTTTTCCTGTTTTCCAAGAACACTCCCATGGCCCAATACGTCTTCACCATGAACCGGGTCGGCAAAATCGTGCCGCCCAAGCGCCAGATCCTGAAAGACATCTCGCTGTCGTTCTTCCCCGGCGCGAAGATCGGCGTGCTCGGCCTGAACGGCTCGGGCAAGTCGACGCTCATCAAGATCATGGCCGGCGTCGACAAGGACATCGAAGGCGAAGCCACGCCGATGCCGAACCTGAACATCGGCTATCTGCCGCAGGAGCCGCAGCTCGATCCGGAAAAGACCGTGCGCGAAGCGGTCGAAGAAGGCCTCGGCGACGTGTTCAACGCGCAAAAGAAGCTCGACGAGATCTACGCGGCCTACGCGGAACCGGACGCCGACTTCGACGCGCTCGCCGCCGAGCAGGCGAAATACGAAGCGATCCTCGCGACCGCCGACGGCGGCAGCCCCGAGCAGCAGCTCGAAGTGGCCGCCGACGCGCTGCGTCTGCCGGCGTGGGACGCGAAGATCGGCAATCTGTCGGGCGGCGAAAAGCGCCGCGTCGCGCTGTGCAAGCTGCTGCTCGAAAAGCCCGACATGCTGCTGCTCGACGAGCCGACCAACCACCTCGACGCGGAATCGGTCGACTGGCTCGAACAGTTCCTCACGCGCTTTCCGGGCACCGTCGTCGCGGTCACGCACGATCGCTACTTCCTCGACAACGCGGCCGAATGGATTCTCGAACTGGACCGCGGCCACGGCATTCCGTGGAAGGGCAACTACAGCAGCTGGCTCGACCAGAAGGAAGAGCGGCTGAAGCAGGAAGAGGCGTCGGAATCCGCGCGCCAGAAGGCGATCAAGAAGGAACTGGAGTGGGTGCGCCAGAACCCGAAGGGCCGTCAGGCGAAGTCGAAGGCGCGTATCGCCCGCTTCGAGGAACTGTCGAGCCAGGAATACCAGAAGCGCAACGAGACGCAGGAAATCTTCATTCCGGCCGGCGAGCGTCTCGGCAATGAAGTGATCGAGTTCAAGAACGTCAGCAAGTCGTACGGCGACCGCCTCTTGATCGACAACCTGAACTTCAAGATTCCGGCCGGCGCGATCGTCGGGATCATCGGGCCGAACGGCGCCGGCAAGTCCACGCTGTTCCGGATGCTGACGGGCAAGGAACAGCCGGATTCGGGCGAGATCGTGCAAGGCCCGACCGTGAAGCTCGCGTACGTCGATCAGAGCCGCGACGCGCTCGACGGCAACAAGACCGTGTTCGAGGAAATCTCGGGCGGCGCGGACGTGCTCGCGGTCGGCAAGTACGAAACGCCGTCGCGCGCGTATATCGGCCGCTTCAACTTCAAGGGCGGGGACCAGCAGAAGGTCGTCGGCAACCTGTCGGGCGGCGAGCGCGGCCGGCTGCATCTCGCGAAGACGCTGATCGCGGGCGGCAACGTGCTGCTGCTCGACGAGCCGTCGAACGACCTCGACGTCGAAACGCTGCGCGCGCTCGAAGACGCGCTGCTCGAATTCGCGGGCTCGGTGATGGTGATTTCGCACGACCGCTGGTTCCTCGACCGGATCGCGACGCACATCCTCGCGTTCGAAGGCGACTCGCAGGTGACGTTCTTCGACGGCAACTATCAGGAATACGAGGCGGACAAGGTGAAGCGCCTCGGCGAGGAAGCCGCGCGGCCGAAGCGTCTGCGCTACAAGCCGATCAGCCGCTAGTCGCAGCGCGCTTTACACGGGGACGCGGGCAACGCTCGCCGTCCCCGCCGCTTTCCCCGTCCTTTCCCTCCGTCGTCCACCGACGGCACACCAGTTGCTCGCACGCCTTCACGCCGCGCGGCCCGGTTCGCGCCGTGCGGCCTGCAAGGAGAATCGCATGGCGAGACCGCTTCGTTCCCGCATCGTCATTGGCGTCGCGATCGTCGTCGCGGTGCTGGTACTCGCCGCGCTCGGCGCGCTGTTCGCGTTGCAGCGGCAGGTGAAGAACGAGGTCGTCGCCGTGCTCGGGCCGCTCGGGAGCGCGGAACGCATCGATGTCGGGCTCACGTCGATCGCGCTCACGAATGTGCGGCTGAAGGCGCCGCCGAACTGGCCCGCGCCCGACGCGCTGCGCGCCGAACACATCACGATCACCCCTGACTTGCGCGCGCTGTTCTCGCATCGCGTGCATATCCGCGACGTGACCGTCAGCGGCTTCGATCTCACCGTGCTGCGCACGCCGGGCGGCTCGCTGCAGCTGCTGCCGAACCTGCGTCAGACGGTGTCGAGCCGCGACGGCGCACCCACCGGCGCCGGATCGGGCGCGCCGCCCGCCGACAAGCTCATCGATCACATCGCATTGCGCAACGGCGCGTTCGAGTTCTACGACCGCTCGATCAGCGACCCGCCGTATCACGTGACGGTCAGCGATGCGAACGCGAGCGTCGATCATCTGCGCCTGCCCGCGCTGAACGATCCGACGCAGGTGTCCGTCACCGGCACGCTGCGCGGGCCGTCGCACACCGGCCATGTGGCGTTCGGCGGCTGGATCAGGATCGCGAGCCGCGACTCGCAGACCACGACGACGCTGCGCAACGTCGACGTGTCGACGCTCGATCCCTATCTGCTGAAGAAAGCCGCGACGAAGGCGCGAATCACCGGCGGCACGATCGATCTCGATCTCGAAACCACGGTGCAGAACTATCAGCTGCATGCGCCGGGCACGCTGACGCTGCACGGTCTTGCGCTCGAGCCGACGAGCAATCCGCTCGACACGTTCATGTCGATTCCGACGCGCGCGGCGATCGCCGCGCTCAAGACGCGCAACGGCGACCTGACGCTGCACTTCACGCTCGAAGGCAACCTGCGCGATCCGAAGTTCGAACTGAACGACCGCCTCTTCACGCAGATCCGCACCGGTTTCGCGAAGGCGCTAGGCGTCAGCGCGGAGGACGTCGTGAAGGGCGCGGGCGAGACCGCGAAGGGCATCGGCGACGCGCTTCGCAATCTGTTCAGCCATTAGGCGCGGCGCCGCTACAGCGGCAGCCCGAGTTCGCGCAGCCGCGCGTCGGTTTTCGCGTTGTTCGTGTGATGAATGCCGTGCCAGCCGAGGGCGGTCGCGGCGGCGGCGTTGTTCGCGTTGTCGTCGATGAAAACCAGCTCGTCGGGCGCGATGCCCGGCAACTGCGCGTCGATGCGCCGGAACATCTCGTGGAAGATCGCGGCATCCGGCTTCACGAGCTTCACGTGCCCGGACACGACGATGTCCCGGCAGCGCGCGAGCAGCGGAAAGTTCGCCTGCGCGTAAGGAAACGTCTCCGCCGACCAGTTCGTGAGGCCGAAGAGCGGCACGCCGGCCGCGTCGAGCTTCTCGAACGTGTCGACGCCGCCCGGCAGCAGCCCGTTGATCATCTCGTGCCAGCGGTCGTAGAACGCGCGAATCAGCGCCTCGTGGTCGGGAAAGCGCGCGACGAGTTCTTCGGTGCCTTCCGCGAGCGTCTGTCCGCCGTCCTGCCGCACGATCCAGTCCGGCCCGCACACGTGCGTGAGAAACCAGCGCCGCTCGTCCACGTCCGGAATCAGTTTGCTGTACAGATAGTCGGGGCTCCAGTCCACCAGCACCCCGCCGAAATCGAAGACCACCGCCTTGATCGCCATCGTCGCGTCCTCTCGCGTTCAGACCGGTTGCGTGCGCGCGTCGAGCCACGCCTTCGCGTCGCCCGACACGTGCGGCGACACGCGAGCGCGCACCGTGTCGTGATACGCGTTCAGCCACGCGCGCTCGTCGGCGCGCAAGAGCGCGAGGTCGAGACAGCGCGTGTCGATCGGGCACAGCGTCAGCGTCTCGAACTTCAGGAAGTCGCCGAATTCCGTCTGCCCGGCCGGCTCGTTCAGCACCAGGTTCTCGATGCGCACGCCCCACTTGCCCGGCCGGTAGATGCCCGGCTCGACCGACGTGATCATCCCCTCTTCCATCGCGGTCCACGGCTCGGCGGCCGCGTAGTGCGAAATCACCTGCGGCCCTTCGTGCACGTTCAGGAAGTAGCCGACGCCGTGTCCGGTGCCGTGGCCGTAGTCCGCACCCGCCTCCCAGATCGGCGCGCGCGCGATCGCGTCGAGCATCGGCGAGCGCACGCCGCGCGGAAACCGCGCGCGCGACAGCGCCATCATCCCCTTGAGCACGACGGTGAAGTCGCGGCGCTGCGCGGCGTTCGGCGTGCCGATGGGCACGACGCGCGTGATGTCGGTCGTCCCGTCGAGATACTGTCCGCCCGAGTCGATCAGCAACAGGCCGTCGCCGGCGATCGTGCTGTGCGACCCGGGCGTCGCGCGGTAGTGCGGCATCGCGCCGTTCGCATTGAAACCGGCGATGGTGCCGAAGCTCAGCGACACGAACCCCGGCCGACGCTCGCGCGCCGCGGTGAGCTTTGCGTCGACGGTCAGCTCGGTGATCGTCTCGCGGCCGAGCGCGTTGTCGAACCACGCGAAGAATTCGGCGAGCGCGGCGCCGTCCTGCTCCATCGTCGCGCGGATGTTTTGCGCCTCGGCGGCAGTCTTGCGCGACTTGAAGAGCGTCGTCGGATTGACGGCCTCGACCTGCTTCACCGTCGACGGCACCGCCTCGAGCAGCCCGAACGTCACGCGCCGCGGATCGACGAGCAGCGTCGCGCCGGACGGCAGCGCGGCGAGCGCGTGCGCCGCCTGCTCATACGGCGCGACGCGCACGCCGTCGCGCGCGAGCGCCGCCGCCAGCGCGGGCGGCACCTTGCCCTCGGCGACGAAGAGCGTCGCGGCGTCGAGCCCGATCAGCGCGTGCGCGACGAACACCGGGTTGTAGCTGACGTCCGCGCCGCGCAGGTTGAAGAGCCACGCGAGGTCGTCGAGCGTCGAGATGAAATGCCACTGCGCGCCCTTCTCCGCCATCGCGCGACGCACGCGGTCGAGCCTCGCCGCGCGGCTCGCGTCGGCGTGCGGCGCCTCGTGCTCGTAGACCGGTTCGGCCGGCAGCGAGGGCCGCGCGGGCCACACGTCGTCGAGCAGATCGACGTCGGTGCGCAGCTTCACGTCGCGCGCCCCGAACGCGTCGGCCAGCGCGCGCGCCGACGCGACACCGAGCACCGCGCCGTCCACCGCGACGGTGCCGCCCGCGCGGACGTTCTGCACGAGCCAGTCGATGTGGGGCTGGGTCTGCTGGCCGGCGGTCATCTTCATCAGTTCGACGCCGGTGCCGGCGAGCTGTTGCTCGGCCTGCACCCAGTAGCGGCTGTCGACCCACACGCCCGCGAAATCGGCCGTGACGACGAGCGTGCCGACCGAGCCCGTGAAGCCCGACAGCCACTGCCGCCCCTGCCAGCGCGGCGGCAGGTATTCGGACAGATGCGGATCGGCCGATGGAACGAGCGTCGCCGCGACGCCCGCGCGCGCCATCGCGGCGCGCAGCGCGGCGATCCGTTCGGGAATCGTGGACGTTTCGGGAAGTCGGGCGGTCATGGTTTCACCTGCGAGAAAGGGGTGGGAACACCAGATCGGGGAATGACGGCGCACCGCGCTGCCGATGTGCGCGCCGGCATCCGCCCCATCAACGCGAAAACGACACGCCGGAGACCACGGCGGCCGCGGCGAGCGCAACGGCCATGCAGATCGGCCACTGCAGCAGTTCGCCGTCGTAGAACGCGCCGCTCAGGCGTCCGGCCGCGTTCGCGAGCACCGCACCGGTGATGCCGGCGATCAGCGCGCGCAACAGCCCGCGACGCTCGCCCCGACGCAGCGGATGCAGCCACCAGGCGAAGAAGCCGATGACCGCGCCGAGAATCACGATGCCGGACCAGCCCATCAGCGACGCGACCCGGTAATTTTGGGACAAAACGGGCGGGCGCGTATCGCCCCGGTGGCTGGCATCTTTGTCTCTTTGGATAGCGGGAAGGCGTGAAACGGCGGCGGCCCGTGCGGCGTCGCGGCCCCGTGCGTAGCGACCGAGTGTAGGGGGCAGGATGACGCAGCGCAAGCGGGCGTATCGCGGCGGCGTTGGGCCGCCCGCCCGTCAGCGCGACTTTCCGCCGCACGGCGGCTTGACGGCGGCCGAGGCTGCGGTTCACCGCCGCTTGCGTCTTGCATGAAAGCCCGGCACGGCGGGCATCAGACGTTTCTCAACCGCTTCCGAACCCGCACCGGCCGCTGCGCCGCCCCAGCCCGGCGCCGAAGGCCGGCCGCTGGCCGTCCCATGCCGATATCGGGGAAAAGTTATAATATCGGCCAAAATCCCAGCCCCATGGTATGCAGCTTCTAACGATCGGAATCAATCACCACACCGCGCCCGTCGCCCTGCGCGAACGCGTGGCGTTTCCGCTCGAACAGATCAAACCGGCGCTCGCGCTGCTGAAGGAAGCATGGAGCGGCCGGCGCGCGCTGAACGCGCCGGAGGCGGCGATCCTCTCCACCTGCAATCGCACCGAACTCTACTGCGCGACCGACGAAGCCGGCTCGCGCGACGCCGCCATCGAGTGGATGTCGCACTACCATGGGCTGCGCGCGGAAGAACTCGAGCCGCACGTCTACGCGCTGCCGCAGTCCGAAGCGGTCCGGCACGCATTTCGCGTCGCGTCGGGGCTCGATTCGATGGTGCTCGGCGAAACGCAGATCGTCGGCCAGATGAAGGACGCGGTGCGCACCGCGTCCGAGGCCGGCGCGCTCGGCACCTACCTGAACCAGTTGTTCCAGCGCACGTTCGCCGTCGCGAAGGAAGTGCGCAGCACGACCGAGATCGGCGCGCAGTCGGTGTCGATGGCCGCCGCCGCGGTGCGTCTCGCGCAGCGCATCTTCGAGGACGTCGCGAGCCAGCGCGTGCTGTTCATCGGCGCGGGCGAGATGATCGAGTTGTGCGCCGCGCACTTCGCCGCGCAAGCGCCGCGCGAGCTGGTCGTCGCGAACCGCACGGCCGAGCGCGGTCGCTACGTCGCCGAGCGTTTCGGCGGACGCGCGATCCCGCTGTCCGAACTGCCCGCGCGGATGCACGAGTTCGACATCATCGTGTCGTGCACCGCGTCGACGCTGCCGATCATCGGCCTCGGCGCCGTCGAGCGCGCGGTGAAAGCGCGCCGTCACCGTCCGATCTTCATGGTCGACCTCGCGGTGCCGCGCGACATCGAGCCGGAAGTCGGCCAGCTCGAAGACGTGTTCCTGTACACCGTCGACGACCTCGGCGCGATCATCCGCGAAGGCAACGCGTCGCGCCAGGCGGCGGTCGCGCAGGCGGAAACGATCATCGAGACGCGCGTGCAGAACTTCATGCAGTGGCTCGACTCGCGCACGATCGTACCGGTGATCCGCCACATGCACACGCAGGCCGATTCGCTGCGACGCGCCGAACTCGAACGCGCGAAGAAGATGCTCGCGCGTGGCGACGATCCGGCGGTGGTGCTCGAAGCGCTGTCGCAGTCGCTCACCAACAAGCTGATCCACGGCCCGACGCACGCGCTCAACCGCGCGAGCAGCGACAACCGCGATTCGCTGATCGAGCTGATGAGCGGCTTCTACCGCCACGGCAGTCCGTCCGGTTCTTCGGGCTCCTCGGGTTCGTCCGACCTTTAGCGACGTTCGCCCTCTTCCGCCTGAAGCCGCGCCCGCGCGCCGCTTTGCAGCCCGCCGCATGGGCACCCGCCTTTCCCATTCCGCCGTTCTTTCCGGAGCCCCGCTCCGCACCGCCCGATGAAAACGAGCATGCAATCCAAGCTCGACCAGCTGACGACCCGCCTGGCCGAGTTGAACGACCTGTTGAGCCGCCCGGACGTCACGTCGAACCGCGACCAGTACCGCAAGCTCACGCGCGAACACGCGGAGCTGGAGCCGGTCGTCACGCACTACGCGCAGTGGAAGCAGGCGCGATCCGACGAGACCGCAGCCGAGGAACTGCTCGCCGACCCGTCGATGCGCGAATTCGCCGACGAAGAGGTGAAAGCCGCGCGCGAACGCATGGCGCAATTGCAGCTCGATCTGCAGAAAATGCTGCTGCCGAAGGACCCGAACGACGAGCGCAACATCTTCCTCGAAATCCGCGCGGGCACGGGCGGCGACGAGTCGGCGCTGTTCGCGGGCGATCTGCTGCGGATGTATCTGCGCTATGCGGAACGCAATCGCTGGCAGGTCGAGATGATGTCGGCGAGCGAATCGGACCTCGGCGGCTACAAGGAAGTCATCGTGCGGATCGCGGGCGACGCCGCGTATTCGAAGCTGAAGTTCGAGTCCGGCGGACACCGCGTGCAGCGCGTGCCGGCGACGGAAACGCAGGGGCGCATCCACACGTCCGCGTGCACGGTCGCGGTGATGCCGGAAGCCGACGAAATCGGCGAAGTCGAGATCAACCCGGCCGATCTGCGGATCGACACGTTCCGCGCATCGGGCGCGGGCGGCCAGCACATCAACAAGACCGATTCGGCGGTGCGCGTCACGCACTTGCCGACCGGCATCGTCGTCGAGTGCCAGGACGATCGCTCGCAGCACAAGAACAAGGACCGCGCGCTGAAGGTGCTCGCCGCGCGCATCAAGGACAAGCAGTACCAGGAGCAGCACGCGAAGGAAGCGGCGACGCGCAAGAGCCTCGTCGGCTCCGGCGACCGTTCGGAGCGCATCCGCACGTACAACTTTCCGCAGGGGCGGCTCACCGATCACCGGATCAACCTCACGCTGTATCGGCTCGAAGCAATCATGGACGGCGATCTCGACGAGCTGATTTCGGCGCTCGTCACCGAGCACCAGGCGGAGCAGCTCGCGTCGCTCGGCGACGCGGAGTGATGGCCGCGATGGCGCACGACGATACGGCTCGCGGCCTCGCCGAACGGGACGGCGGCTCGACCGCCGCCGTGCTGCTGCGCGCGTCGCCGCTGCCGGCGCTCGAAGCGCGCATGCTGCTCACGCATGTGCTCGGCTGGCGCCGCACCGAACTGATCACGCGCGGCGACGAACCGCTCGACGCGCCGAGCGTCGCGCGCTTTCGCGCGCTCGAAGCGCGCCGCGTGCACGGCGAACCGGTCGCGCAGCTGGTCGGCTCCCGCGAATTCTTCGGGCTCGATTTCGACGTGACGCCGGACGTGCTGATTCCGCGGCCGGAGACCGAGTTGCTCGTCGAGACCGCGCTCGAAGCGCTCGAGCACATCGCGCAGCCGCGCGTGCTCGATCTCGGCACCGGCAGCGGCGCGATTGCGGTCGCGATCGCGTCGGCACGGCCGGACGCGCGCGTGTGGGCGGTCGATCGTTCCGCCGACGCGCTCGCCATCGCTGCGCGCAATGCGGCCCGCCTGCTCGACCCCGCCCGGCCGGGCGGCGCGCTCGCCTTCATCGAAGGCAGCTGGTACGACGCGCTCGATCCGGCGCTGCGCTTTGACGCGATCGTCAGCAATCCGCCGTACATCGCGAACGGCGACCCGCACCTCGCGGCCGGCGACCTGCGCTTCGAACCGCGCGGCGCGCTGACCGACGACGCGGACGGCCTCACCGCGCTGCGCGCGATCGTCGCCGGTGCGCCGGACTGGCTCGTCGCGGGCGGCGTGCTGTGGATGGAGCACGGCTACGATCAGGCCGAAGCAGTACGCGCGCTGCTGACGGCGCGCGGCTTCGACGACGTGCGCTCGGCGCGCGATCTCGCGGGCATCGAGCGGATCAGCGGCGGGCGATTCGCACGCTGAAGCGCGCGCGTTTTCAGCGCGGCGCCCGCTCGCCGGGTGCGGCGGCCGACACGACTTCGCCGCGATCGATTTCGGCTTCGAGGAGCGCGTTTATTTCAGCGGACCGGCTCCGTTCGGTACTGCCTACGATCGCGATCCCTCGACTCAAGGCCCGCAGCGCCCGTTGCACCCCTTCCGGCCTCGGGCTGCCCGGCTCGCGCGAACGAAATCCGCTATCATTCCCCTCTGTCTCGCATTATTTTTCGCAAGGTCAGTTATGGACACCCAACAACGCATCAAGCAGATCGTCGACGAAAACGCCGTCGTCCTCTTCATGAAGGGCAACGCGCAGTTTCCGATGTGCGGCTTCTCCGGCCGGGCGGTGCAGATTCTGAAGGCGTGCGGCGTCGATCAGTTCAAAACCGTCAACGTGCTCGAAGACGACGCGGTCCGCCAGGGCATCAAGGAATTCTCGAACTGGCCGACGATTCCCCAGCTGTATGTGAAGGGTGAATTCATCGGCGGCTCGGACATCATGATGGAGATGTACCAGAACGGCGAGCTGCAGCAGCTGTTCGCGGCCGCCTGACGCGCACGCTGCGCGCGCGTCGTCCGTCCGCCCAGCCGCCGCCAGGCGCCGACCATGAGCACGACCGGAGTCGCCGGCACTGCGCAGCGCCGGATGATCGTCGCGATCACCGGCGCGACGGGCGCGGTCTACGGCGTCCGCACGCTCGACCTGCTGCGCCGCATCGGCGGCGTCGAAACCCATCTGCTGATCTCGCCGGCCGGCTGGCTCAACGTCCAGCACGAGCTGGGACTCTCGAAGGACGATCTGTATCCGCGCGCCGATGTCGTTCATTCGGTGCGCGACGTCGGCGCGAGCATCGCGTCGGGGTCGTTCACGACCGACGGGATGATCGTCGCGCCATGCTCGATGAAAACGCTCGCGAGCATCGCGCACGGACTCTCTGACAACCTGATCGCGCGCGCGGCCGACGTCACGCTGAAGGAGCGTCGCCGGCTCGTGCTGCTCGTGCGCGAAACGCCGTTCAACCTCGCGCATCTGCGCAACATGACCGCCGTGACTGAAATGGGCGGCGTGATCTTTCCGCCGCTGCCGGCGTTCTACCACCAGCCGGCGTCGATCGACGAGATGGTCGACCAGACCGTCGCACGCGTGCTCGACCTGTTTTTGCTCGGCACGTCGCTGACGACCGCGTGGACGGGTCTGCACGGCGCCGCAGACGACTGAACGCGGTTTTCCCCGAAGACCGTGCCGGTGAAGACGACGGGCGGTACTGCCGTCGCGGTCGAGCGCGCGGGCGCCGGCAATCGACGTCGCCGCTTCGATCGCTTCGATCGCTTCGATCGCCTCGATCGCCTCGATCGCCTCGATCGCCTCGATCGCTTCGATCCGCCCAATCCGCCCCACGCGCGCCGCCCCGATTACCGTCCCCAGCAGGACACTCCATTGCCCCGGCAGCCGTATCGCGCGGCCCGCGACCCCGCGTATAGTGGGCTCCAGGCTTAATCCACCGACTGACACACCGATGACCTCGCCCTCCCGCCTCCCCACGCTCTTCCTGTCGCATGGCGCGCCGACGCTGCCGATCGACCCGTCGCTGCCGTCCGGCGACTTTGCGGCGCTGTCCGCGGAACTGCCGGGCCCGACCGCAGTGCTGATGCTGTCCGCGCACTGGGGCACGCTGGCGCCGGTCGTGAGCACGTCGACGCAGCCGGAAACGATCCACGACTTCTACGGCTTCCCGCGCGCGCTGTACGAGATCGAGTATCCGGCGCCCGGTGCGCCCGACGTCGCCCGGCGCGCGGCGGCGCTGCTCGACGAGCACGGGATCGCGACCGGCACGCAGCCGCATGGGCTCGATCACGGCGCATGGGTGCCGATGCTGCTGATGTATCCGCAAGCCGACGTGCCCGTCGCGCAACTGTCGATCCAGCCGCGCTCGGACGCCGCGCATCACTTCGCGATCGGCCGCGCGCTGCGCGCGTTGCGCGACGAAGGTGTGATGGTGATCGGCTCGGGACAGATCACGCATAACCTGCGCGACGCCGACTTCTCGGCGCGCCCGGAGGATGCGAATCCGCGCGTCGCCGAGTTCACCGGCTGGTTCGAAGCGCGTCTTCGCGCACGCGATATCGACGCGCTGCTCGACTACCGCCGCCGCGCGCCGCACGCCGAACGGATGCATCCGACCGACGAACACCTGCTGCCCGTGTTCGCCGCGCTCGGCGCCGCGGACGACGACTACACGCTCGGCATCCAGTCGCTCGGCACGTACCAGCGCGCGCTCGCGATGACGAACTATGTGTTCGGGTCCGCACAGGCCTGAACCGCGCGCCGCCCACGCGAAAGACAAAAAAAGCCTGCCTGAATCGCTTCAGGCAGGCTTTTTTCATCACCGCCGGTCACGTCGACGACCGGCGACCGGCGCGGCAAGATCAGGCGCCGAGGCCTTCGAGGATTTCGTCGTGCGTCGTGCGCTCGGCGAGGTATTCAGTGCGATAGCCCGAATTCACGCCCCAGTAGTAGAACGCGAGCGAGAACAGCGCGACGACGAGCATGTCCCAGCCGTACGGAATCAGCCCGAAGCCGCCGAACTGCTTGCTGCCGATCAGCGACAGCAGCGCCATGATCGGCAGGTACGCGACGAGCCACCAGGCGGCCTTCAGATCGCGGCCCCAGCCTTCCCAGCCGGACTTGCCCTGGAAGTAGAAGTACACCGGCAGCGCGACGACCATCAGCAGGATGATTTCGCCGGTCAGCGGCCACTTCGCCCAGTACAGGATCAGCGACGCGCAGACGAACGCGAACGGCGCGACCGCGCGCATCAGCGGCACGCGCAGCGGGCGTTCGAGGTCGGTCGCCGTGCGCTTGAGCGCCATCAGGCTGATCGGGCCGGTCAGGTACGAGATCACCGTCGCGACCGAGATCACCGCCGCGAGCGCGCTCCAGCCGCGGAAGAAGAACAGGAACACGAACGACACGAGCAGGTTGAACCACATCGCGTTGCGCGGCACGCCGTAGAGCGGATGCACGCTGCCGAACATCTTCGGCATCGTGTTGTTGCGCTCCATCGCGTAGATCATCCGCGTGGTCGTCGCCATGTAGGTCGTGCCGGTGCCGCTCGGCGACACGAATGCGTCGACGTACAGCAGGAACGCGAGCCAGTTCAGGTTCAGCGCAAGCGCGAGTTCCGCGAACGGCGACTTGAAGTTGAACAGGTTCCAGCCCTTCTCGACGTCGGCCGGATTGACCGCGCCGATGTACGCGATCTGCAGCAGCACGTAGATCACGAGCGCAAGCAGGATCGAGCCGATCACCGCGAATGGCACGCTCTTCGCCGGATTGCGCGCTTCGCCGGCGAGGTTGATCGGGCTCTGGAAGCCGTTGAACGCGAACACGATGCCGCTCGTCGCGACTGCCGTGAACACGGCCGACCAGCCGTACGGCGTGAAGGTCGTCGTCTGGCCGAAGTTCTCGTGGTGGAACGCGCCGGCCATCAGGCCGATGATCGTAAGGCCGGGAATGATGAACTTGAACACGGTGATCGCCGTGTTCGCACGGGCGAACAGCTTGACGCCCCAGTAGTTCAGCATGAAGTACACGATGACGAGCAACGCGGACAGCAATAGCCCGGTGGTGGTGAGCGATCCGTCGACGAACAGCGCATGCGCCCAGCCATAGGGCCAGGTGCTCATGTACTGGATCGACGCTTCGGCCTCGATCGGAATCACCGACACGATGGCGATCCAGTTTGCCCACGCGCTGATGAAACCCACGAGCGCGCCGTGCGAATAGCGCGCATAGCGCACCATGCCGCCCGACTCCGGGAACATCGCGCCGAGTTCGGCGTAGGTGAGCGCGATCGCGAGAATCACGACGGCGCCGATCACCCATGCGCAGATCGCGGCCGGGCCGGCGATCTTCGCTGCTTTCCACGCCCCGAACAGCCAGCCGGAACCGATGATCGACCCCAAGCCGGTGAACATCAGGGGCAAGGGGCCGATGTTCCGTTGAATAGAACTTTTCACGTCTTCTCCTGTATCAAGAGCAGCTCGACACCAGCCGTCATGGGAAACGACGAAAATTCCGCCGCGGGGTCGCACCTGCACGCGCGCGAGGCCGAGCCTCGTTGCACCTTATAGGCGCAACCTTTCGCGCGGCGCGTAGTTTGTCCGGTTGCACCACCCCTCGTCTCAGAAAAATGGACAGCGGCAGCAAAAAAATCCGCAGCGCGCCGGCGGGATGTCAGCGTCGTTTTGACCCTTAGCGCAAAAAACGCGCCGCTTCGGGGGGAAACCCGGTTGACCTGCTGGCCGATTCGCCGTATAAAGTTCACGCAGGATTTCAAGCGTCGAGTGTGAATTGGTCTTAGTGGTAGCTCGCCTGTCAACGGTACTCCGGCTGTTCCCATCCCCCTTCCTTGATTTTCGTGCACCCTCGGGCTTCGGCCTCAAATTTTCATTTTTAGGAAAGTAATATGGAAACCGGTACCGTCAAGTGGTTCAACGACGCTAAGGGCTTTGGCTTCATCACCCCGGACGGCGGCGGCGAAGACCTGTTCGCGCATTTCTCGGAAATTCGCGTCGACGGCTTCAAGACGCTGCAAGAGAACCAGAAGGTTCAATTCGAAGTGAAGACCGGCCCGAAGGGCAAGCAAGCAGCGAACATCAAGCCGCTGTAAGTCTGCTTTCCGGTCGTACGCCGGGCCAGTATTGCGAGTGCTGCCGGGAGTCATCCTTCGGATGGCATTCGGGCGACGCCCAGGCTGACCAAAGCTCGCCGGAAACCCCCGCGCTCCGTTCGGACGCGGGGGTTTTTTATTCGGAGCCGCTTTTTATCGACGTCCCGATCAGCCGAACAGGCGCGCTGCGTGAATGCCGAGACCGGTCGCGACGCTCGCGAGCCGGTCGCCGAACACGGGCTGCGCGTCGGGGAACGCACCGGCCAGCGCCTGCGTCAGGAACGCGAGGCCGGTCGAGCCACCCGTGAAATAGATCGCGCCGACGTCACGCGGCGCGACGCCCGCGGCCCGCACGGTTTCGCGCGCCGCGTCGACGATGCGGCGAGTCTCTTCGCGGCCCGCGTCGATCAGTTGTGCATCGTCGAACGCGAGCCGCAGATCGTCTTCCACAAGATCCAGGTCGATCACCGTCTCGCCGCCGGCCGCGACGCCGATTTTCGCTTCTTCCGCTCGCGCCGCGAGCGCATGCCCGAGGCGGCGCTCGACGACCCGCATCAGCCGCTCGTGATGGCGCACATCGCGGTACAGATGCCGCATCAGGCGCAATTCGGCGACGCGCTTCGGCGGATACACCGTGTTGATCAGATGCCAGGTCGCGAGGTCGAAGTACACGCGGTTCGGCACCTCGCGTCCCTGCGGATCGAGCGACTGGAAGCCAAGCTCGCGCAGGATCGTCGCCAGTTCGACGCGGCGGTCGAAGTCGGTGCCGGCCACGTGCACGCCGTGATGCGCGAGCACGTCGTCCTTGCGCTCGAGGCGCTGCATCCGCTGCGGCCCGACGCGAACGAGCGAGAAGTCTGACGTACCGCCGCCGATATCCGCGACGAGCACGAGCCCCTCTTCGGCCTGGCGCGACTCGTAGTCGAACGCGGCGGCGATCGGCTCGTACTGGAACTGGATTTCGCTGAAGCCGACCGCGCGCGCGGCGGATTCGAGCTGGCGCTGCGCGAGCTGGTCCGCGCGCGGATCGTCGTCGACGAAGAACACCGGACGCCCGAGCACCGCGCGATTCACCGGTTCGCCGGCGAACTGCTCCACGCTTGCTTTCAGATGCCCGACGAAGATCGTAATGACGTCGGTATAGCGGATCGCGCTGCCGTCGCCGAGATCGGTGGTCGTCTCCGCGAGTGCCGAGCCGAGGATGCTCTTCATCGAGCGCATCAGGCGGCCGTCGAAGCCGTCGATGTACGCGTCGAGCGCCGCCCGGCCATATTCGCGCGTGTGTTCGTCGGTGTTGAAGAAGACAGCGGTCGGCAGCGTCGTGTGCGCGCCTTCGACGGGCGCGAGCCGCATCCCGTCAGCGGCCGGCAGGGCCACCGCAGAGTTGGAGGTTCCGAAGTCGATCGCGCAAAAGGAAGTCATGGCAAAGACGCGCCGCAATCGGCCCGCTCGGACAGAAGGAGGACCGGCTTTTTAACACGAAAGCGCGGGGCGCGGCAATCGCGCCCTCATTGGAGGCACCATCTGGAGGCCCCATCGCGGCGGCAATGAAAAACGCGCGGCCGCGCCGCGCGTTTTTCGGTGAAAAGGCGTGCCGCGCGCCGCTCACGTGCGCAACGGCTGCTTCCATGCCCCTTCGTACACGACTTCGCCGACCGCCGCGCGGCTGCGCTCGGCCTTTTCGCGCTCGCGCAGCACGGGTTCGAGCTTGTCGATGTCGCCGTAGTGGCCGAGCGAGATCATCGCGAGGACGTCGACGTCGTTCGGAATCGCGAACTCGGTGCGGAACGCCTGCACGTCGAGGCCGCTCATCTGGTGCGCGGCGAGGCCGAGCGCGTGGGCCTGCAGCACGAGCGCCATCGCCGCGGCGCCGGTGTCGTACTGCGCGGTGCGGTTCACTTCGCCCTTCGCGTTCAGCTTCTGCGCGGTCACGGCGATCAGCACCGACGCCGGCGCATTCCACTGCTGGTTGAACGGCACGAGGGTCGCGAACGCGCGCTTGTACGCGGCCTCGTCGGCCGAGCGGTCGAACACGATGAAGCGCCACGGCTGCATGTTGTACGCCGACGGCGCCCAGCGCGCCGCCTCGAGCACTGCGCGCAGCGCGTCGCGGCTGATCGGCTCGCCCGAGTACGCACGCGGGCTCCAGCGTCCGGCGATCAGTTCATGGATGGGCACGGCGGTGGGTGCGGGTTTGTGCGTCATGCGCGTCTCGATCCTTCGGTGATGAGGGCGGCTCGCCCGGGGACTCCAGCATAACCGGGCGAGGTGAAACGCGCTAAGCGGATTCAAGGCCGCCCGCTAAGCCGTCTGCGCCGCCACCGCGCGCGGACCGCGGTTGATGCGCAACACGAGGATCGACGCGACGAGGCACAGGCCGCCGGAGATCATCGACGCGACCGTGTACGTGCCGAGGCTCGCGCGCAGCAGGCCCGCGCCGTAGGCCGCGAACGCGGCGCCGAGCTGGTGTCCGGCGACGACCCAGCCGAACACGATCGGCGCGCGCTCCTTGCCGTACACGTCGGTCGTGAGGCGCACGGTCGGCGGCACCGTCGCGATCCAGTCGAGCCCGTAGAACACCGCGAAGATCGGCAGGCCGAAGAAGTCGATCCCGAACGCATGCGGCAGATAGATCAGCGACAGTCCGCGCAGCCCGTAGTACCAGAACAGCAGCACGCGGGCGTTGAAGCGGTCGGACAGCCAGCCGGACAGCGTCGTGCCGAACAGATCGAAGATGCCCATCGCCGCGAGCAGCGACGCACCCTGCACTTCGCTCATTCCGTAGTCGCCGCACATCGCGATCAGGTGGGTGCCGACATAGCCGTTCGTGCTCGCGCCGCAGATGAAAAAGCTCGCCGACAGCAGCCAGAAGTCGCGCGTGCGGACCGCCGACGCGAGTTCGCCGAACGCGACCTTGATCGGATTCTTTTGCGGCGCGGGCGGCGCAACGGGCGCGTCGTGCGCTTCGCCGTACGGCCGCAGTTCCATGTCGACGGGCCGCTCCGGCAGCAGGAACGCGACGAGCGGCAGCACGAGCGCCGCCGCGACCGCGACGACGAGCACGACCGGCCGCCAGCCGAAGCGCTCCGCGATCGCGGCGAGGAACGGCAGGAACACGAGCTGGCCGGTCGCGGAACTGGCCGTCAGGATCCCCATCGCGAGACCGCGATGCGTGGTGAACCAGCGCGTGACAACCGTCGCCGACAGCGACAGCGCCGCGACGCCCGTCGCCCCGCCGACCACCACGCCCCAGATCAGCACCATCTGCCACGGCTCGCGCATCATCGACGACAACGCGACGCCCGCCGCGATCGTGCCGAGCGCCGTGAGCACAGTCGGCCGCACGCCGAAGCGCTGCATCGCCGCCGCCGCGAACGGGCCCATCAGCCCGTACAGCGCGATGTTCACCGAGATCGCGAGCGAGATCGTCGCCCGGCTCCAGCCGAACTGGTGTTCGAGCGGCACCATCAGCACGCTCGGCGTCGCGCGCGTACCCGCCGCGGCGAGCAGCACCAGAAACACCACCGCCACCACCAGCCAGCCGTAATGGAAACGTCCGCCGATTCTTGCCGCTGCCCAGTTCATCTGCGCTCCATTTTTGTTACCAACCTGTCACAAGAAGAGTTGCGATATTAGTTACCGCTCGGTAACATGTCAAGCGATGACCCTGCTGCCGAGGAGCCCATGACCGACGACAAACCCGCCGCGGCTGCCCCCGCCGCGCGCCGTCCGCGCGCGCACATGGCCGGCGTGCACGCACAGGAGCACCTGCTGCGCGCCGCGGACGACCTGTTCTACCGGCAGGGCGTGCGCGCAGTCGGCATCGAGGCGGTGGTCGAGCGCGCCGGCGTCAACAAGATGAGCCTGTACCGACAGTTTTCGTCGAAGGACGACCTGGTCATCGCGTATCTGAAGCGCTCGGACGCGCGGTTCTTCGAGCGGCTCGAAAGCAGCGTCGCGAAGCATCCGGGCGAACCGGTGAAACAGTTGCTGCAGTATTTCGACGATTTGACACAACGCGCGTCGGCGAGCGGGTATCGCGGCTGCCCGTTCGTCAACGTCGCCACCGAGTTTCCGGACGCGTCGCACCCGGCACGCGTGCTCGTCGCGGACAACAAGGCCAAGCTCGTCGCGCGGCTGGCCGGCATCGCCGGTGAGGCCGGCGCATCCGACCCCGCGGCACTCGCGGATGCGCTCGCGCTGCTGATCGAGGGGATCTACGCGTCGAGCCAGACTTACGGGCCGGGCTGCGGGCCGATTCGCGCGGCGTTCGGGATTGCGAAGCAACTGATCGAAGCGGCGTGCCGGAGCGCCTACACCGACGCCGGCACCGCCCACCCGTAAAATTCACCGATGACCGACCTTCCTTCCTCTGCCTCCGACGCCGCGCAGCCGTCGCGCGAAGCCATCGTCGAAACGACCCGTCACTGGCTCACGCGGGCGGTGATCGGTCTGAATCTGTGCCCGTTCGCGAAGAGTGTGCACGTCAAAAATCAGGTCCGCTACGCAATCAGCGAGGCCACCGGGCTCGAACAGGTGCTGGCCGATCTCGAAACCGAATTGCTCGCGCTCGCGCAGGCCGATCCGGCGGAAATCGACACGACGCTGCTGATTTTCCCGCACGCGCTGGCCGACTTTCTCGATTTCAACGACAGCCTGTTTTTCGCGGACCGGCTGCTCAAGCAGCTCCATCTGGAAGGCACGCTGCAGATTGCGAGCTTTCATCCGCGATACCAGTTCGAAGGCAGCACGCCCGACGACATCGAAAACTACACGAATCGCGCGCCCTATCCGATCTTGCATCTGCTGCGCGAAGCGAGCATTGCGCGCGCGGTCGAAGCGTTTCCGGATGCCGAGGAAATATACGGGCGCAATCAAGCGACGCTGCGGCGCCTAGGCCTCGCCGGCTGGCGCGAATGGATGAGTCGGCAGGAGCCGGACAGCGAGTAGCCAGTACCGGACGCGCGCGACTCGCTCGCGTCAGCCCGCCTCGGCCGACGGATCAGCCAGAGCCCGCTCGCCGTCGTCGCCGTCTTCGTCGATAAAAAAGCGCTCGTTCAGTTGCGCAAGCCCGAAGGTGTCGAGAATCTCGCGCAGCCGTTGCGCGGGCCGACGGCGCGGCAACTCCTTGTACTGTGCAACGATCAGCTCGTTTTTCATCGAGTGTTCCCAGCCGACGAGCTCCGTCACGCTGACCTGATACCCGTGCGCTTCGAGTTGCAGGCAGCGCAGCACGTTCGTTATCTGGCTTCCGAATTCGCGCGTATGCAACGGATGACGCCATATCTCGGTCAACGCGTCACCGAGCGACTTGCCCTTATTGCGACGCAGCACGCCGGCGACTTCCGCCTGGCAGCACGGGACGACAACGATATAGCGCGCTTTCTTGCGTAATGCGAAGCGAATGGCGTCGTCGGTCGCGGTATCGCATGCGTGCAGCGCCGTCACGATGTCGACGGTCAGCGGCAGTGCGGTCGAAGTAATCGAATCGGCCACCGACAGCGTCAGGAACGACATCCCTGCAAACCCTAAGCGCTGCGCGAGTTCGCGCGAGCGCTGCATCAGTTCATCGCGCGTCTCGATTCCGAAGATGTGCGAACGATCGCCAAGCCCCTTGAAAAACAGGTCATACAGGATAAAACCTAAATAAGACTTTCCCGCACCGTGATCGACGAGGGTCACGTCGCGGCCGTCGGCTTTCAGTTCTTTCAGCAACGGTTCGATGAACTGAAACAGGTGATAAACCTGCTTGAGCTTGCGACGGCTGTCCTGATTCATCTTGCCGTCACGCGTGAGAATGTGAAGCTCCTTAAGGAGTTCGATAGACTGCTCGGGACGGATTTCGTAAGTCTTGCTGGACATCGTTGAGTAAGCAAAGAGGCGTCGAATGTCGCTGAACGTGCGACAGGCGACGGAAGCATGGTGGATTGACTGCCATTTTACGGAAAAAGCGCGGTGGGCCGTCGGGCGGACCGCCGTGCCGCAGTGCACCATACCCCCGCATGAAAGCTGGCAAGCGACACAGCTCGACGCCGTCGGGCAAAGAACGGAGGGGCTGCCATGAGCGCGCAACCAGACGGAAAAGCCGAGCAGAAATTCCAGGAACTGCTCGCGAAGCTGCTGACCACCCCGGGGTGGACCGAAAAGCAGCAACTGGAACTCGAAATGGCTCGCGACATCTCGGTCGAAATGCTGCGCATCGCCGAGCAGATGCGCGATGGCCCCGCCGATCTCGAAAGCTGCCTGATTTTGCTGAAATACGCGAAGGTGCTCGACTTCGTGATGTCGTCGCTCGCCGACCGGCGGGATATCAAGCCGCAGACGCTGCGCGTGATCTTCAAGCTGGCAGGACTGAAGGTCGACGAGGCCTATCCGGGCTGACCGGTCCCGCGTTTCAACGCTGTCTGTCGTTTAGCTGTCGTTCTGCTTCGTTCTGCTTCCTTCCCCACTTTCGCACTTTCGACGCGCAGCGCTTCCATAGGCGCGGCGTCGCGTATGTATCAGTGTCGCCGCATGCGCCGTGCGCACCAGCGTGCGCTTGGCGCATCACCGCGTCGCGGATCCCGCGCGCACCAATCTGCAGCATGCGACGCGCTTCGGTCCCACGAACCCGCCCCTGCCTTCGTGATCTATTTCTTCATCACGGGGTTCCCGAGCGATCTCATGCAGACGCGCGGCTTCTCGCTGAAGTCGCTCGGCACGCCCGGGATGATTCCCGCGCTGATGTCGATTCCCGGCGCCGGCTCGGCGGTTACGTGTCCGACGCGCGCAAGGCCTGCCTGGTCGGCGGGATGCGGATGTCGTCGGTCATCACAGTGTCCGCTTCACGTCGAACGCGCCGCTGATGCTCGCGTGCTTCGGCGTGTCGTACGGCAGCCTCGCGTTCGCAGCAGCTAGCATCTGGGCGTTGCCGGCCGACGTCGCACCGACGTCGCGCCATGTCGCGTCGACTCCCGCAGGAATCCTGATCACCACATTCACCGGCGCGATGGTTGCGTCGTCGATGGGATCGTTCACGGTGGCGCTGATCGGCGCCGGCGGGTTCTTTTTTCCCGGCGCGTTCAGTCGTGATCGTCGGGCGCATCGAGCCTCTGAAGGCGGACCGCGACGGCAGCCATGCGCGACGCCGCGCGCCGCACGCGGCATACGGGCCGCCGTTGCGCGAACCGTTCTACGCGGACTTCGCCTTGAGCCGCCACAGCGACGTCACTTCCGCCGCGCGCGCCCGATAGAGCGGATCCGACGGATCCGACGCCTTCGGGTGCCGCGGCCGGATATCGTCGCGGCCGGCCACTTCGAGGCCCGCGCGCACGATCGCGTCCTGCAGCATGTCGCGCGAGCGCAGGCCGAGGTGTTCCGCGAAGTCGGACAGGATCAGCCAGCCTAAGCCGCCCGGCGCGAGATGATCCTTCAGGCCGTCGAGAAAGCCGCGCAGCATGCGGCTCTCAGGGTCGAACACCGCGTATTCGATCGGCGACGACGGCCGCGCCGGCACCCACGGCGGATTGCAGACGACGAGCGGCGCGCGTCCCGGCGGAAAGAGGTCCGCCTCGACCACGTCGACCTGGCGCGCGTAGCCGAGGCGCTCGAGGTTCTCTCGTGCGCACGCGAGCGCGCGAGGGTCCTGATCGGTCGCGATCACGCGCTTCACGCCGCGCGACGCGAGCACCGCTGCGAGCACGCCGGTACCGGTGCCGATGTCGAACGCGACGTCGGGCGGCTGCGGCCCGGTGGGCAGCGCCGCGCCCGCGACGAGATCGATATATTCGCCGCGCACCGGCGAAAACACGCCGTAGTGCGGATGAATGCGCGCGTTCAACGCGGGAATCTCGACGCCCTTCTTGCGCCACTCGTGCGCGCCGATCAGGCCGAGCAACTCGCGCAGCGAGACAGCGGATGCGGATGCCGGTGCCGTTCCCGGCGCTTCATCGGCGCCCGCCGGCCCGTACGCTTCCTCGCACGCCGCTTTCACGTCCGGCGCGCGCCGCAGCGGGATCGCATAGTCGGCTTCGAGTGGGATCAGCAGCATGCCGAGCGTGCGCGCGCGTTGCGCCTGCGCCTGACGATGCAGGTTGAACGCGTCGAGCGGCGTCGCGGCCACCTTGCGCGGCCTGCGTTCCGCGCGGCGGTTCATCGCCTGCAGCAGTTGCCGCGCGTTCTGGAAGTCGCCGCGCCACAGCAGCGCGGTGCCCTCGCACGCGAGCCGGTACGCGGCGTCGGCGGTCATCGTGTCGTCGGCGATCACGACGCGCTTCGGCGCCGGCACGCCGGCCTCGGAGCGCCAGCGCACCAAGCGCGTCGCGCCTGCGTCGTCGAAGGCGAGGGTCGGGAATTCAGTCATCGGAGAGGTCGGGGAAAGCGGATTGGCGCGCGAAAGCCGACATCATAGGGTACGCCGGGTTCGCACGCGGTGTTGCGATTCCGTTGCGCGCATTCAATTCGCGTCGTTCGACGTCCGTCGTTGCCGTACCGCGCGATGTAGACCGTTGCTAACACAACGGTCTACGCGGCGATTCATGTGTGCAGCGACGGTCGTTGCGAGGTCCCCGATCGCAACGTCGTCGTCGCCGACGCACCCGGGCGCTTCACATCAGAACGTGTAAGTGACCTTCCCGAACGCGGTGCGGCCCAACGAGTTGTAGCCATACGCGGTCATGTACTGCCGGTTGAACAGGTTGGCAACCGACGCCGACAGCGCGAGATGCGCATTCACCCGATACGTCGCGCGCAGGCTGACCGTCACCCACGACGGCAGATAGATCGTGTTGAACTGATCGTCGAACGTCGAGCCGTTGTAGAGCACGGAGACACCCGTGCTGAGCGCGTGCAGATGCAGTTCGTCCCATGTGTGATCGACGGAGACGTTCGCCGTCTGCCGCGGACGGCGATTGAGCCAGGTCTGGTCGGTGACATCCTGCGGATTGAGCAGGCCCACCGACACGCTGACCGGCGTCGACCGCCCGATCACACCCCGGTAAGACAGATCGACGCCCTGAATATGTGCGCGGCCGACGTTCACCGGCAGGAACGTCTGCGAGTCGTAGGTAATCAGGTTGTGAACGCGCGTGTCGTAGACCGCTGCGGAGAATCTGCCGATCGACGTGGTCGCGTCGAGCGCCGCCTCGACGGTATCGCTGCGCTCGGGCAGCAGGTTCGGGTTCGCGTATCCCGGGTAGTACAGATCGTTGAACGTCGGCAGACGGAACGCGTTGCCGTACGACACGCGCGCCGTGTAGACCGGCGTGATCGCCCACGCGAGCGCTGCGTTGCCGGTGTTCACCGACTGGCCTTGCACGATCTCGTGACGGCCGGCGAGGAACAGCGTCCACGCGCCGAGCGTCGTCGACTGATGCAGCGAAACCGCCGAGTCGTTGCGCGTGGGCACGCCGGCCGGGATATCGACCGGCAGGAACGCCTGTTCGCGCGTGAAGTCATACGCGAGCTTGGTTTCCCCGCTGAGCGGAAGGCCGAACAGCACATGTCCCGTCTCCTGGTGCGTGAGCGACGTGGACGTGCTAAAGCGCGTCGAATCGATTTCGTCGGTCGGGATCGTCGGATCGTTCGCATACAGGAACTGGCGATCGGTCGCGTAGCCGACCGACTGATCGAACTGCGTGGTCGGCGTGATGTCGAGATGGAACGCGGCGCCCGTCGTCAGTTGATGATCGAGCTGACGATCGTCGCCACCGAGGTTGTCGTACGACAGATCGGAACGGTGATACAGCGCGAACGTCGAAATCGACCAGTTGTCGTGCGCGTAGCCGAGGCGCGCGTCGAGGTTCTGGGCGTGGTACGGATTGCGCCCGTCTTCGTGACCGTACGCGTAGGGCTGCGTCGCGTCGATCCCCGCCGTGTTGTAGTCGTGCAGCCCGAGCGAATACGTGAGGCCGCCGAGCGCGGCAAGCGGCCCCGTCGACGGGACCGTGCCCGATGTGCGGACCTGCGTGTCGAAGGTCTTGTTCGAGCCGCCGCCGAAGGACACCGTCGTCTCATTCGGCTGATTCGACGCGTGGCGCGTGAAGAGCTGCACGACGCCGCCGACCGCGTTCGAGCCGAACGACGCCGCCGCCGGACCGGAGATCACTTCGACGCGGTCGAACGCCGATGTCGGCAGATCGGCCCATTCGGCCTCGCCGGTCGTCGCGGAGCCCACGCGAATGCCGTCGATGAACACGGCGACCTGATTGCCGGCGGATCCGCGAATGCTGACCGACGCCGCCGCGCCCGGGCCGCCGCTTTGCGACACGGTGATGCCGGGCAGCGTCGCGAGGGCCTGGGTGATGCTCGGATCGGACGGCGAGAGCCGGTCGAGATCGGCGCGGGTGAGCACTTGCGTGGTCGCGTAGCGCTGATCGAACGACTGCGGCAGATGCTGCGCGTCGCCGACGACGACGATGCTCGGCAGCGTGCCCGCGTCCTGCGCGGCGTTCTGCTGGGAGGGTGCGGCGGACGTGTCGTCGGCCGCTTGGGCGCCGTGCCATGCACAGGCGGTGATCGCCGACGTGGCGATCAAACGTCGAATCTTCATGCGGAGTCTTCTTTGGTGTCTGGTGTGAGTCGTAACGCGTGCGGCATTCGGCGGCGCTCAAAGGCGCCCGACCGGAACCGGCGACAAGCGTCGAAGCGGCGTGGACGGTGTCGTTCCGCCGCGCGGAGCGACGGCTGAAACCAGACTCAGAAGACTCGACAGACGGAAGATTCGCGAGCGCGAGTCGCGACGGGCGTTGCCGATGACACGGCAGCGAACGGCAACGGCTCCCGTAGCGGGAAGCACGGGCAGAGCAATGGACATGTGACAGATCCGGAGGTCGGGCTGTCCTGCAACGGGCGCCCGCATCGAGCGGGGCGTTTGCGCATTGGGACACCCCGCCCGTTGCGGCTGCATGGACCTCGGTCGATGGCAGGTCTCCTGGCTCGCGACTCGACGTCCGATGCCGACCTTCCCGGTTTCCCAGTGGCCGTCAGTGGCATGGACTCGCCGCTCACAGTTGCGGGGGCAGCCGCAGACTAGAGGCGCTCGCGCCGCTTTCGCCGCGCTCGCCTTTACTGCGTTCCCTTTTGATCCCGTCGCCGGGAACCATCAGCGCGAGAGGGTAATGGTCCGGGTTGCGCGCGTCAACCTGACGGCAGGCCGCGCGGCGAAAAAAACGACAAGGCCGTGAAAGCAAAAAGCCCAGCTTCGTGAGCTGGGCTTTTCGCGGAGTTTGACCGGTGCGGCTGCAGGAATGGAACAAATCCGTGTCGCGCCAGCCAGTCAAGGCCGACAGGAATCTGCGACTCACCTCATGCCCCCAGAAGTGCCCCCAATCCCAAGTGACACTCCGGTTCGGTTACCAGTTCAAGTTCAGCGCTGTGAACGATGCGCACGCAACTGCTCATGCCAAATACTCCTAACCGGCATTGTACCGTACTGCACTGGACGTCGCCGTCCGTAGCCAGTTACGGGTACGGCTGGCGCCCGATGGGGGATCGGCCAATGCGAGCGCGTCTATGGCCGTGCAACGCTTGCCCTGCCCCTTACGTAATCCTAGGCCCCACCTTTCGGAATGACTACAGACTTCCGGGTTCGGCCACCTAGCGAAGTCCAAGACGCCTGAATCGAACGTCCGAATCACAGCCCAAATTGGTCATCCAGATTCGGTGCTGGCGTGGACGGGCAGTGCATCGGCGGTTCGGCCCATCGTCCTTACACTCTTGATCGCGGTTCGCGAAAGGCCGCGCAAGCCCGTTTCCTCTTCGAGGCTGCTGGCGAGGAGGACCGGCAGAGAGACGGGACGCAACGCCGAGCCGCACAGTCTGTGACGCAATTCGGGCTACGCGGAGTACGTCGCGCGCTCCTTTGAGGCCCTTGCGACGTCGGGGTCCTCAACCGTTTCAACCATCGCGATGTGTTTATCGAGGTAGTCCTGCTGGAGGCCATGTTCCTGGGCGCCAGCCAAGACATGATCCTTGTACCAACTGTAAGGCCGGAGGCTTTCGTCGATGGCGTCGTTCGAGGCGATATATGTCAGGACCTTCCGCCTGCGGCCCTTGTCATTGACGACCGTCACCATGGCGGCGTCATAACCCTTACCGGCACCCTCAGCAGCGTCGAGCTTTCTACGTTCTGATGGATCAAAACAGAAAAGAACACCGACCACAGCGCTCTCATTGTCATCCGTCGCGAACGCGTTGCACTTCCCCGAACCGTCCCTGCTACGCTTATGGAACCGCAGTTCATGCCCAGGAAGGGCGGCGACCCCGAGCGGCTTGGCGCTCGGAATTCGTTGCCGCAGCCGCGCGGTCGCCATGTTCGATCCATAAGCGAAATATTCGGTGGGCTCCGGCGGCCCGGTCTCTGCGTCGTGCAATGCTTCGACCGCCGGATCGCCTGGCTTCCGGATGGCCCGCAACGGCACGGTCATGATGCTGTGGTCATGGGTCCCTTCGCCTTCGCGGGTTATGAGTGGCCGCCCGTTCTCGGCATCAAGGATTGGAACAGGTCTGCCGGTCCATCCGCAGTCGGTGCATCGCGGTCGTTCCCAAAGCACGCCCGGCGCCGCAGTGTTTTCGCCCTGTTCGGGCGCAAGATCGGGCGACCCGCAGTTCGGACAAGCCTCCGGCACGCCGCGTAGCTCACGAAGGATCAGGGAGGTGGCCATGCCGATGGCATGGTGTATCAACTTGTGCGCGATGTCGGCATCGAGCCAGGTAGCTGATTTTGCATGCGTCAGCCAATTGGAGAACGTCCAAGCGCTATCGAGCGCACCTTTCAAGGCACCGCGCCGCTCCCGGTTGCTGTTGCCGGGCACGAGAGCGTTACAGATGATTTCCGACCACTCGCGGAAATTGGCGCGCTGAGGCGGCGTTTCCGTCCAGACCGCAGCGTCCTGGGCGACGCCGATCAACTCAAGCAAAGTCTCTCGGCAACGAACACCAACCGCCTGGTAGTCCGCGAGATTGTGCGCGTGACTGACTGCGTCGCCGGCCTCGTCCATCTTTTCGAAGACTGGCCCGAACGGAAGGAGCCGCATGTCGTCTCGTTGCAGCTGCTCGGTGCGGGGGATACGCAGAATCAGACCGATGTGGAAGGTCAGCGCCAGGTCCATATTAGGGAACTGTTGCTGGGAGTAGAGGTTGGTGCCGCCAGTGATGACCCACCATCGATCCTTGTTGGTGTGTATGTCCCACACGTCGTGGCGCGTGCTCAGCACCGCTTCGGAGTAGACCTTTTGCATGAAGGTTACTTCTAGGTCCGGGGCTTGCCATTCGAAGTATTCTCGAATGGACTCGATTTCCTCTTCGCTGGCCTTCAGCATCCTGGCTCCCATTTGAGGCGGGCGGCCTCAAGCAACAATTTCATTCGTGGCCACTATAGCTCTATGCAAACAACAGCAGCAGATTCAAACGGGCGAACCAGGCGTCGCGCTCCGCGTCCTGCGGTTCATGTATCCTTTTTTTTCATGCCCCATGCTATCGTCCAGCGCTATGGTTGAAGGTAGGTTCGCAAGATGATCCGCGATGACATGAACGCTTTCTATGCTCCGGTCGAGCAACGGGATAACCCAACACTGCAGGGTAAGCCGGTGGCTGTCGGCCACGGGGCGAGCCTCGCGCTGATCAATTCGGTCTACCCGCCGCCGAAAGCGATTCGGCAGGTCGGCGTCACGCTGTCGAACTTCGCGGCCATCACCGAGCCCCCGCGTTGAACAACGCGGAGCGCGCACTCCTATGATCCCGGGCGACAATCTTCCAAGGGTGTTCCAAGCCAACACCGACCGTCTCTTTCAGCGATTGATCTGGCCTGGCTTAAATGCGCTGCCGATCCACGCCGAGCTTCGATTCGGCGAAGCCGCATCGATAAACGAGTTTCTCAATCGCGCGGCGGCGCAGGTCGATAACCATACCGCGAACGAAGCCGCTAAGGCATTTACCCTCACTCTAGCAGGCCTCTTTGAACGTCAGCTGCGCATATGGGGTCGCAGCCTCGGCGTGGCCGGCAAGAAGCCCGGTCGGGAGTTGTTTCGCGAGCACCTTCCCGAATGCGCCGCAAAAGGCGGCGTCGATCTAAGCGGCATCTGCGACAGTCTTGTAGAGATGTTCCTCGTCGCGAACGTCTATCGCCACGGCGATGGGACCTCGATGAACGATCTACGCGCTCATGCACCAGAACGTTGGACCCACGACCCCTCGCGATACATTGACATTCTTCCGCCGAACCGCGAGGAGAGTGAACAACTCCTTATCCGACCCGAGGACGTCGTCCGCTATGCCGGCGCCTGCGCAAGATTTTGGGGCCGGGCCGACAAGCTGCCCGGCGCGGTATCCGAGCCCGGCTACGGCTGATGCGATCATGCCTTTGACGATGACGATCGGTGAGACTGGAATGCATCGCCGACCGCCTACGATAGACAGACACTTATGAATCCGTTCGACGAACTGCCGCGCCGTGATCAGAACCACGAAATAGAGGACCAGGCTCTTGCAGCCTTCCAAAAGCGGCTGGCCGACAGCGGTTGTTTTATCCTTCAGGCGTCGGACCGCAAGGACTACGGCACAGACTGCCAGATTGAGGTCGTCGCGGGCGGTCTGGCGACAAACGTCCGGGTGCATGTTCAGGTCAAAGGTACAGCCCGGAAGCTGAACGCGGACGGGTCGCTCAGCGTCTCCGTCGAGCGCGCGAACCTGAACTACCTGCTGATGCAGCCCTACAGCTTCTACGCCTGTTACCACGTCCCGACGGGTTCGTTGCGCATCTGCCTGGCCGACGCTGTCCTACAGCAATATGAGCATGACGGGCGTTCATGGACGGACCAAAGCTCGGTTACCGTCACCTTCACGCGCGAAATGACGACTGATCGATTGTGTCAGGTGGCCGCGCTCGCGCGGTCCGGCGCTAGGTCTTCGCGGGACCGTCGGGTCGCCCAAACCTCTGCCGGTCCCAAAGACCTGCCCAACACCATCCTGGACGCCCCACCGGAGGTCCATGTCCCGGACGATCAGCGCCAAGCGGCGACGCTATTGCAGCAGCTTTATGACCAGAATGCAGACGACGTGATCAGCGCAAGCTTCGAGCGGTTCGCCGCAGCGCTCGGCGCTGATCACGACTTCATGAGCATCCCCTATATGTCGGAGATAAATCTCGGCATGGCGCGCCGAACTCGGCATCCAGAGCGGATCGTCGAAGGCATCGCGTTTTTCCAGCGGCAACTCACAAGTGGCCGCTTTCAGGCCGCCAGCTTGCACTACACCATTGGAAACGCATATTCGGCAATTCCTGACGATGAGCAGGCCAAGTTGGCCTATCAAACCGCCCTTGCAGATCCAGGACTTATAGGCGCCTCCGCGTTGGCGGCCCAGATCCACATGAATCTAGGCACGAGCTTCGAGCGACTCGGCGATCAAGATTCGGCCGTTGAGCACTATTGTGAGGCGCTGCGGCTAGATTCGAATCTCGCCGAGGCCCACAATGCCATGGGCAACCATCTCGTTCGGATCGGCCGTTACAAGGACGCGCTGAATCACTTCGACCAAGTCGCATTCGTAGATCGCAACCAAGGAAAGATGACGGCGGTGTCCGGGTGGCGCGTCAACGTCTTGTTCAACCTCGACCAGGGCTCAGCTGCATTCCGCGAGATCAATGCTCTAATCGGTCAGGCCGACCGCTACGAATGGATTTGGCCGTGGTGCCTGCGGCTAGTGGCGAGTTTCGGCCGCACCACGATCGACAACGCAGTGCACGCTCGCGCCTTCTGGCAGCGCTACGTCCAAGCCCATCCTGACAGCTCGCAAGGGCGATGGGAGCTGTTAATGAGTCGTTTCTATCTGAGAGGGCAGGGTTACGACCTCAAGAAGACCTACGCCGAATTCAGAGATGAATTTGACCGCCATATCGCCCACGTCAGCGCGGATGACGCCGCGTTGCCGTGGGATCGCATGGGCCATTGGGCGCAGGAAAACGGGGACTGGGCGGAGGCCGAACGCTGTTTCCGCAAGGCCTACGATCTCGAAGGCGGCCACTATGGCTATTGCCTTGGAACAGCACTGAACTTTTTATACCGCTTTGACGAAAGCCTACCGATCCTCTTGGAGCAGGCCAAAGCGCTCCAGCCGGACGCAATGAGTTGGTTTCAGGTCGGCGTGGCATACATGCATCTCGGGCAGGCGGAACAGGCGATCGACGCCTTCCAACGGGCGGTCACCCTAGATCCCGAATCTGCTGCGGCAATGTTCGAGCTCGGCGGAGTGCACTGGAACAGCGGCGACCATGCAAAAGCGAAGCAGGTTTGGTCAGTGGCCTGTGAACGCTTTCCTGACCACGAGCTCGTCTCTCAAGTGAAAGCACTTTTGCAGTGAGCAAACTCTATCGCTCGCGAACAGCTGGCGAAAAGCCACGTTTTTGGAAACGGGATTCGCAGTGGGATCTGGCGACATGTCACGGACCACCACGCCCCGGCATGCGGACCAGTGTCAGAGCATCTGCCTAGCGGCAGCTACATCGGATTGGCGTCGGGAACGCTCCTGGCAGGCGCGGGAGCAATGCTAGCCTCAGCGCACCGGCTCATCCAGCGCTGACGCCGACACACCATCATTTGTCGGGTTCAGAGGCTCGCTGCCAACGGCCGTTTGGCTCCGGAAAGCGGTCATCTCTACATCCGTGGCGAGGGACCGCTCCGGTCGATACCGGAAGTTCGTAGTTAGCGGCGACGTGCTTGCCATGGCCGCATCTTAGCGCCACTCCGCCACCGGGCCGGGCGCATAGCGCATCGGGGAAAATTTATTGTCGCAACGGTGACAATGTTTTTGTTCTACGACAGCACGGCGCGGCCCATGCGCCAGCCGATTGCATTAACCAGTTCTCTCGAGCACGCGAGCACGAACTTGTCCTGCTCGCTATTTAGTGCGGGCAGCATGCAATTCGCATAAATCGGTCGGCGGTGGGATCTCGTCCAATTGAACGCTTGACCTGCAGCTATCTCCCGCGCGAATGAGAAGATATAGTTTGGCGACGCGAGTCGCGGCGCGCATGCCGCGGCCATGAGAGAGCGCGAGAACAAACCGATAGCGCGGAGACCGTATGCAAAATGAAAAAATTGGGTCCACGTGGAAAAAATGGGATTTGCACGTCCACACGCCGGCATCCATTATTCACCACTACCCAGGAGGCGAAGACTCCGCGTGGGATGCTTTCCTCTCCGATCTCGAGGAATTGCCGCCCGAATTCAAAGTCATTGGCATCAACGACTATGTGTTCGTCGACGGCTATGAACGGGTTCTGCGCGCTAAGCGGGAGCAAGGCCGACTCAAGAATCTTGACCTGATTCTGCCAGTTGTTGAGCTTCGGCTCGACAAGTTTGGTGGCGTCGTCCAAAAGACGAAAGAGGGATACTCCGAGTCGAATTGGAGCCGGATAAACCTGCATGTCATTTTCGACGAGGTTGAACCCGCGCTGATCCGGGATCAGTTCCTAAGCGCGATCACGCGGCATTACAAGCTGATGCCGGAGGCGCGCGACCATGAGGCGCGATGGGGCGGCGTGATCACGCGCGAGAATCTTCGCGCTCTCGGCGAGGCCATCATTGCGGCAGCGCCCGAGGATCAAAAGTCAGGCTATGACGATCCGCTGACTGAGGGCTTCAATTCGTTGAACGTGAGCATGGAGAAGGTCAAGGAGGCGCTCAGCACGCCGTTCTTCGAGCGTCGCCATTTGCTTGCCATCGGCAAAACCGAATGGGACAGCTTGCGTTGGAGCGACCACACGATCGCCGACAAGAGAAGCGTCATCAACGATGCGGATCTGGTCTTCACCGCGGCGGAGAGCCCGGCGGCCTATGAAAAAGCGCGGAAATGCTTGACCGAGGCGAATGTGAACGACTTGCTTCTGGATTGCTCGGACGCACATTGGCTGCGCGGAGAGAAGGACAAGGACCGCATTGGCAACTGCTTCACGTGGATCAAAGCGGACGTCACTTTCACGGGCTTGGTCCAGGCGATCCGCGAGTTTTCGAATCGTGTCTACGTCGGCGACATTCCGCCGAAGCGCCAATTGGTCGAGCGCCATAGGACGAAATACGTTTCGTCCATTCGCGTGAAAAAGAAGCCCGGCTCGGCACTGCGCGATCAATGGTTCGACTTGGACATGCCCCTCAACAGCGACCTGGTGGCGATCATCGGCAACAAGGGGAGCGGCAAGAGCGCCTTGTCCGACATCATTGCGTTGGCGGGCGACACGAAGAACAGGGGCGGTTTTTCGTTCTTGAACGAGCAGCGCTTCCGGAACCCG
>Ga0310811_10000308_pt1 | contig 68305 bp, 40 predicted proteins | sample YCmetagenome_FD_207642 | JGI IMG/M metagenome (GOLD analysis project Ga0310811, IMG submission 207642) | Soil microbial communities from experimental microcosm in Duke University, North Carolina, United States - YC | ecosystem: Engineered > Artificial ecosystem > Soil microcosm > Unclassified ... | reverse complement strand
AGGGTTTGCAGGCAGGCGGTTTTATAAAGCATTTTTCGCAGGACGGGAATATTTATAAACAGGACCAAAGCCGCAACGAGGTGAACATATTTGGTAAAAGCGTAGGTGCAACAAACGACCTGAATGGTTTTATTGATTATAAATATAACACCAACTATTTTTATGGCTTTAACCAGGCCGACCCAACTACAGCGGTAGAGCCGGCCCATCAGCATTTTAGTATTTTAAGTGCCGAAGGTAATATTGCTAAAAACTATGCCGATGTACCCAATGATTTTACCTATGCCTTTAAGCTGAAGGGATATATTTACAGCGATGCTTTCCAGGCTAAGGAAAGTAACCTGGTGTTATCGGGTTTTGTAAACGAAACCATTAACCAGTTTTACGCGGGTGTGGCCGGTTCGATTGACCTGGCTACGCAGCAGGATAGTTTATATAATTACAACAATAGCCTGTTAAGGGCAAACCCTTATATCAAATTCCAGGGAACTAATTATAAAGTTGACGCGGGCATTAACATTGTAGACCAGTTTGGTTTCAGCAGCGCATTTTACATATTCCCGGCAGTGAATTTAGAGTTACAGGTGATACCCAAATACGTGCGTTTGTTTGCAGAGGCCAAGGGCGATGTAAACAGGTCGTCGATAATGGATTTTACTACCATCAACCCTTTTATGGGGCCAAATATCGCCATAAAAAATTCGGTCGACCAGCTTGATATCAGCGCAGGTTTGGAAGGCACTTTAGCACCGGGTGTAGGGTTTAAAGCGTTTGTTTTCCGAAACAGTGTAAAAAACCTGCCACTGATAGTAAGTAATTTTAGCCCTGCCGGGAATACGTTTGCGGTAATATATGATAACGGCAAAACGCGCATAAATGGTTTTACAGGCGAAGTAGACGCCAAAGCGACAGATGATATAGATGTTTTCGGCAGGGTTGAATTTAAGGACTACCAGCTGGCCGAACAGGCACAACCCTGGAACCTGCCTAAATTTAAACTAACCGCGGGCGCCAACATACGCATCAATGATAAGGTTGATATTACCGGCTCATTGTTGTTCCGCGGCAATACGCAGGATATAACCTATACTGAGGCTTTAAATCCAACGGTAAAGCCTGCGCCTATCAGCATCAGTTCGTTTGCCGATCTTAGCGGCGGTGTTACCTATAAGGCTACCAATAAAATATCGGTATTTGTTAAGGTGAATAATATTTTAGATTCTACAAACCAAACATGGCTGTATTACCCCGATTACGGTTTTAATATATTTGGCGGCGTTGGCTTTGCTTTTTAAGTTTGTAATTTTTATAATAAAGTTTACATTTAGCCTGTGGATATAGCCTATTACTTAAGCGAATTACTGGAACAGCTTGGCGAAGTAAATGTGCCAGGCCTCGGGAGTTTTACGCGTATAAAGGTTGACGGCTATTATAACAACGATGAAGGCCGCTTTTATCCGCCTGCAAGCAGGCTTGAGTTTAGCCAGCAATATATTGATGATGATGTGTTAACGCAATATATCGGCGTTAAAAAGCGTATATCGCTGGCATCATCAAAATACTTTACCGAAAAATATATTACCGGGCTAAAGCAGGAAGTGATGAGCAGGGAGATACCCTTTGCCGAACTCGGATCGCTTTATTTTGAGAATGGCCGTATACAGTTTAGGGCTGCGCAATCTTTGCCCGACCCGGAATTTTATGGTTATCCGGCTATCAACCTGAATAAAAAAGGAAATGAACCAGTTCATGAGTACCAGGAGCCAGAAATTGTGGCGGATGAGGAGCCTGTAACACCTGAAACAGCGGTTGAAGGAGAATTGCCCGCGCCGGTTTTAACCTATGAGCCATTTACAGCACACGACCATTTGCATGATGGGCCGGTAGACGCGCAAGGGGCTGAACAGGAACATGTATATGAACCTGCAGCATCGGACGAAACTGAAACGCCGGTAGCTGATGCATACATCCCAACGCCGTACGAGTCAGAATATAAAGAACCTGCCGTTGATGAGAATGATTACTCAACGCCACCGCCGGTAGCGACCATTCCGCAGACCGAAGAAGAAGATGATTTTATTTTTCATAGTGCCGCCTACCGGGAGCCTGCAGCCGAAGAAGAAAATAGTTACGAAGAAGCTGAAGATGAACCACGCCGCGGTTATAAATGGCTATGGATAACGTTAATTGTACTTGTTGTAGCAGGAGGCGCAGTTTACGGATGGTTTTATTACCAGCAACAACAGGCCCAGCCTGTAAAAAAGGTGAAAGCCGCCCCGGCAGCAGCACCAAAAGATACTACTGATAGCACACATACCGCAAAAGATACAGCCGCTGCTGCTAACAGGGCAAAAGTTGCGCCTGTACAAAATACAGCCGCACAAACAATTGACAGCACAAAAAGGCGTTATGAAGTGATAGGGGCTGAGACCAGGACACAAGCTGAGGCCGATAAGGTTATAGAAAACTACAAAAGTATTGACCTGACAGCTCATGTTGTTAACGATGCACCCGGAAAAAGGAAAAAAATATCGCTTGGCACATATTACACTAAAGCTGAAGCAATAACAGCAGTAAATAATTTGATAAAAACAAGGAAAGTTAAAGGCCCTTGGACATTAACCATTAATCCCAAAAAATGAGTTTATTATTACAGGTAGCAGATACCGCGCAAAAGATAGCAGACACAGTTAAAAACCTTTCACAAACCACCGCCGCAACCGGCGATACCCTGCGCTTCGGCGACCTGTTGGTTAAGGGTGGTGTGATCATGATACCCATTGGCTTATTAGCCGTTCTGGGGCTGGTAATATTTTTCGAGCGTTATTTTACTATCCGCAAGGCATCAAAAAATGAATCGAATTTGCTGATACAGGTACGATCAAGCATCCATACCGGCAACCTTGAATCAGCCATTGCTATTTGCCGCAACAATAACTCGCCATTAGGGCGAATGCTGCAAAAGGGTTTATTGAGGATAGGCCGCCCGATAAAAGATATTGAAGGCGCTATTGAAAACATTGGCAAGCTTGAAGTAGCTAAACTGGAAAAGAACATAAACATTTTAGGTATTATAGCCGGTGTGGCGCCCATGTTTGGCTTTTTGGGAACCATATATGGGGTAATAAAAATATTTTATGATATAGCGCAGTCGGGCAACCTGAGTATTGGGGTAATATCGGGTGGTTTGTACGTGAAGATGGTAACCGCCGCCGCCGGTTTGTTTGTGGGTATGGTGGCCTATATATGCTACCACATTTTAAATATGATGGTTGATAAGGTGATACTGAGCCTTGAGACAGAAGCCATTGAGTTTATTGACCTGTTAGAGGAGCCAAGTAAATGAATTTAAGAAACAGAAAAAACAGGATAGCGGCGGAGGTGCAAACATCGGCAATGAACGATATTATGTTCTTCCTGCTTTTGTTTTTCCTTATTGCCTCTACCATTACCAACCCCAATGTGATCAAGCTGGCGCTGCCAAAATCATCAACCAGTTTATCTGTAACTAAAAAAACGGTTAATGTATCGGTAACCAAGGACCTGAAATATTATGTTGATAAAAAGGTAGTACCGGTTGCCGACCTGCAAAGCGCCATAGCGGCCTATAAAACACTGGCAACAGAAGTTACCATAGTTTTGTATGCCGATAAAACAGTGGCTATACAGGATGTTGTAGTAGTAATGGATGCCGCGCAAAAATTAAATATGAAACTGGTTTTGGCAACGGAACCTAAGTAGAAGACAGAAGCAAGAGTCAAGAACCAAGAGTCAAGAAAAGAATGAATTTTTGTCTTGATTCTTGGCTCTTGGTTCTTGACTCTCAAAAAGACAATGGAGTACAGAGAAGAAAATAACTATCCGAAGGCGTTTTTGGCTACAGGTATTATACTTGCGGGGGTGATGCTTTTGTGTTATTTTATTGTATTCGTTAGTCCGCCGAAGCCTATTGAGGGAACGGGGGGCATCATGGTTAATTATGGTACTACCGACGCAGGTATGGGCGACGATTATACCAGTACCGAGCAACCATCTGTAGCGCCCAAAGCCAACCGTACCGCGCCAAATAAGGTTACACCGGCGCCGCCAACTGAACAAAAAACACAGGTGGATAACAGCGACAAAAAGATAGTGACCCAAAATAACGAGGATGCGCCGGCGGTGGTATCTAACAGTAAAAAGGCGAGCAATACGGTAGCTACCGAAGCAAAAAAAGTGGTTGCAAAGCCTACGGTTAACCAAAACGCGCTGTATAAAGGCGCCAAGCCCAGCAATGGCACCGGTGGTGGTGATGGTACTACAAATACACCCGGCAACCAGGGCAACCCGAATGGCAGCACACTTACGAATAACTATAACGGCACCGGATCGGGCAATGGGGGTACGGGTATTGCTAACCGTAATTTTGTTTCGCCACCAGCGAAACCCCAGGTACACAATATATCAGGGATAGTGTATATTGACTTTGTGGTTGACAAGCAGGGCAATATAGTACAGGTTGGTGTAGGCAGGGGGACAACGGTAGTTGATGACGCCCTTATTGAAAGATGTATTAATGCCGTTAAGAACTCAAGGGTTTCGTCTGATGACAATGCGCCTTACAACCAAAAAGGCAGGGTGAAATTTGTTTTCAATTTGAATTGATACTATACTTATACCTTCAGGAACTTAGAAGGTTACTTTACATCGGTTTTATGAATAACGGCGGGTGGCAGGTCAGTTTCAAAGCCTGTACCATCCTTTAATGCTACGGGGTATGCCTTGGGGTTATTGGGCGCGCCGGTACCTTTAAAGTTGGTGATGCGGAGATCGGTGAAATGGTTTACATCAATGCCGTTGGTTAGCCAGGGCATGCGGGGATCGGTCCACTGTAATTGGAAATCGTTGATATAAAGGCCATCCACATATTGAGCCAGCAGGCCGGGGATATCGCTTTTGAACAGGCCATCGGTAAGGCGCAGGGTGCCGCGCATATCAATGTTGCCACCGGCTACATCGTTCAATTTGCTGTCGGTAAACTCAAAGCGGATATGGTTGAAGGATATATCGTTCAGGTGGCTTTCATTGGTGCCATATAGCAACATGCCATTCTCGCCTTTGCAAACAATGTTGTTGAAGGTAACATGGCTTATCTGGCCCAGTTTTACGTTCTCCTTGCCACGTACGGCTGATATATGGATGGGTTCGGCATTGCCCCACCAGTCGCCGGTGTGGAGGCGGGTTTCTATATAAATATTTGAGAAGCTAATGTTTTGCAGTGAGCCTTTATCGCGCAAAAATATACCTATGCCGCGCGATGAATTGGTGATATTTACGTTGGTAACCTGTACATTCCGCACGGTATTTTGGTCGAGATAGCCAATACGCAGGGCGCATGATGAAGATTGAATATTGCAATTGCTGATGAGGATATTTTCGGATATATGGTGCAGGTGCTCAAAGCCGGGCACTTCAAAATGATGGTCAAATCCGGTAATGGCAAAACCATCATCGCCGGTGCGGATATCGCAATCATTCACAATAACATTTGTACAGCTTGTAAGGTCGATGCCATCTGCATTGGGCGCCAGCAGGCTTGTCCACAACCGTATACCGCTAATATGTACCGCGTCGCAATCGGCCATGTGCATACACCAGAAAGGTGACTTGGTGATGAAAATATTCTGTATAGTTACCCTTTTGCAATTGCTGAACACGAACATTTGATAGGGGCGGTCCTTCGGTACTACCGGGCCATCGCCAATGCCTGATTCCACATGGCGGAAGTTTTTGCCCTGGCGGCTGTATTGGGTATTGGTGCTGTCGAGTGTTTTGGCTTTGTTTAGTTCGAAGAAGTTATCGCCATTACCGTCTATCTGCCCTTGGCCGCTTATGCTTACATTTTCGGCATCCTGGGTGAAGAACATGCCTTTGTGCAGGGGTTGGAACGGCGTATCAGGCTTGTAGGGCTCATAATCGTTCAAATTGGTGCTGCCGCGCAGTATGGCGCCGCTTTGCAGGTATAAATTTACGTTGCTTTTAAGGTGTACAGTACCGGTTAGGAATACACCCGCAGGCACTACTACATCACCGCCCCCTGCAGCGTTGCAGGCATCAATTGCCGCTTGCAATGATTTGGTGCAAACGGTATTGGCAACAGCGCCGTAATTGGTGATATTATACTGCTTTAGCTGCGCGAAGCAACTTGCTGATGCTAAAATGATCGATAAGGATATGAATAACTTTTTCATGGCATTTTTACTATTGATTTTTTGTCGATATTATTCTTAGCGGTTGTATGCTGTGCATTGGTGCAAATTGTACTGAATAATAAAGCAGTACCTAATAGTGATGTTTTCATACAAAATATTGTAAGGTTATATACAGGGTTATAAATAAAATTGCCTCAGAAACAGTATGCTAATATAGCTGTAGTAGAAAAATTATCACCCAAATGGTAAAATAGTGTCATTAAATGCGATAAAAATATAAGTGTTTAAAAAAGTTTAAATTCTATATTTCAATCGCTGTTTATGTTATTATTTTGAATAGTTATATTACTTAAAAATAGGGTGTTACCTTTATTGCAATGAAAAAAAATACAAAGCTCATATTATTTATGGTAAGCCTGTTGATGGCATCGGCGCAACTTTACGCGCAAAAGGCTAATGTTAAACAGATAAAGCTTACCGATTTCGGCCTGCAATCAGCCTATTTAATAAATGATGATGGCCGTGCTTTATCATCGGCCGCATATCATTCCAACGTTTACTGGTTCCCGGTTAAAGTGCCATCAACGGTGTTAACAGGTTTGGTAGCAAATAAAATATACCCTTCGGCCTATTTGGGCCTAAACAATATGCTGATACCCGATGCATCGGATAAATTCAACAAAGAATATGATTTAGGGAAATATAGTTTCATTCCCAATCAGCCTAACCCCTGGAAAAAGCCTTATTGGTACCGCACTACTTTTAAAGTGCCTGCGACTGATAAGGGCCGCATTTTTCAACTGATATTTAAAGGGATAAATTATCGCGCAGCGGTTTGGGTTAACGGTAAACAGGTAGCCGATTCCACACAAATGGCAGGCATGTTTGCCGAGTACAGCCTTGATGTAAGCAAGCAAATAATTGCCGGCGGCGATAATGCTTTGGCCGTAAAAATATACCCGCTTGATGAGCCGGGTTACCCCGACAAAGAACAGCTTGAGGCGATGGGGCCATTTTATTTAAATGGCGGCCCTACGGGCGATATTGGTAAAAATGTAACCATGCTTTGCTCGGTGGGCTGGGATTGGATACCACCTGTACGCGACCGCAACATGGGTATATGGCAGCCGGTTTACCTGCGTACCACGGGCGCGGTTACCATTGGCCACCCGCAGTTAAAAACCGACCTGCCCAACTTGCCCGATACCGGCATTGCCAAATTATCATTGGGCTTAACGCTGACTAATCATAGCAATGTTGCAAAAAACGGCACGTTGACCGTTTTCATAAAACCTGAAAATTTTACAGGGGAGCCTGCACAGTTTTCAAAAACGATAACGGTAAATAATCATTCAGAAAAACAGGTTCAACTGAACGCGAACGAGGTAAGCCAGCTAATTATCCATCAGCCGCATTTATGGTGGCCGAATGGATACGGCAGGGCCAACTTGTACCGCATCAACCTAAAATATTCAGATAACAATGGCATAGCCGACGATACTACTTTTGTGTTCGGCATACGTACTGTCGGCTCAACCTCTACCGATGTGAACGGCTTTTTACGCCGTGATTTTTTTGTGAACGGCAAGCGCGTGCATTTAGTGGGCGGCGCCTGGGTACCTGATATGATGGTGAACCGCGACTCTGCCCGTTATGACTATGAAATGCACCTGTGTCGCAATGCCAATGTGAATTTGGTGAGGATATGGGGTGGTGGCGTAACGCCGCCGGATGATTTTTGGAATGCTGCAGACCGATATGGATTGATGGTATGGTCGGACTTTTGGATAACAGGCGATACGCAGGGCGAATTTAAAGGCTCGCCGGATTGGCCCCTGGAAGGGAATGTGTTTATAAAGAATGTTATCAGCACCATTTATCGTGTGCGTAACCATCCGAGCCTGCTGGTATGGACCGGTGGCAATGAGGGCCATGCACGCAAGGAACTGTATGATGCCATGCGAAACAATGTGATCAGTATGGATGGTACAAGGCCTTTTATCCCATGCTCATCGGGCTTTGCGAAATTGCCCGAGGGCTGGCACGGCTCCTATCCTGATGATAAAAGCTCGGGCGTTTACAGCGGCGGCCCGTATGCCTGGCGCGACCCCAAAGTTTATTACCAATTAGCAGATGCAGGGCGTGATTGGGTATTTAAGGATGAAACCGGTTTGCCCTCGCAGCCACCTTATACTACTTTGCCAAAAGTGATAACCGACTTAGTTTGGGATGCGAAGCTGCCCTTTCCGCTGAATAACAGCTGGGGTTATCACGATGCCTGCACAGGCGCCGCCAAATATGATACCTTGTACATGGATATGGTAAAGCGTTATGGCCCGCCTAATAGCATGGAAAATTTCTCGGACAAAATGCAGCTGATGAACGCCACCGGCTACCAGGGTATTTTTGAAGCCGACGGGCACAAGCTGAACCAAACCGGCGGCGTTATGCTATGGAAACTGAATTCGGCATTGCCAAGCGTGGTTTGGCAGATATACGACTGGTTTTTGGAACCTAACGCGGGTTATTACGCCATGCAAAATGCCTGCGAACCTATCCACATACAGTTTAACCAGGATGATTCGACGGTAATGGTGATCAACCGCACCTTTAAAGGGACGGGGAATTTGACAGCCGAAGCTGCCGTATATTCGGTAAACAGCAAGCTTTTGTATAGCCATGCTGCTAAGGTTAGTTTAGGTAACACGGGTACAACGTCGGCTATGCCGTTAAAAGCGGAACTGGCCAAAATCAATGAGTTGTGTTTTGTGGTGTTGGATTTAAAAGATGCCTCAGGTAAAATAGTATCGCGTAATGCCTATTGGACAGCACCGGAGAACAACTACAGGGCTTTAAATGATATGCCGAAGGTTGGGCTGACCACTGCTATTATTAAAACAGAAAAGAGCAATAAGGAAAGCAAATACACGCTGCGAATAATCAACAATACCAAACAGCTTGCGTTTTTTGTGCGACCGCAGCTAATGGCCGATGGCGAAGAGGTGATGCCGTCGTACTGGTCGGCCAACTATTTTACATTGGCGCCGGGGCAAAGTATAAACGTAACGGTTAGCGCCCCGGCGGTAAAATTGGGCGGCAAGGCATTGTCGGTTTTGGTTGATGGATGGAATGTGGATAAGCAGGTGGTGGGGTTGAAGTAAGGGGTTGGATTTTTATTCAATATTTACAAACATGCACGGCTGCCTGCCGCGCTTCGTTTACCCACCCCGACTTCGCTTTGCTCGTCGACCCTCCCTATGCTGCGCATAAGGAGGGTAAAACAGGCATAAGCTTAATTGGGTGGATATGCGTCCGTGTATTGGCGGTAATGTCGCGGTAATGTCGCTTCGTTTTACCCACCCCGACTTCGCTTCGCTCGTCGACCCTCCCTTTGCTGCGCATAAGGAGGGTAAAAACATTTTTCTTACACATTTGCAATGTCACCGGCGATACGATCGCCAATCCAAGCCATGTTAAGCGCTCGTTACAAACGAGTGCAAGGGCTTGAGGCGTTATTTCTGTTGATTTTGCTGTCTCACTGCTGTCTCATTTTGAGACATAATGTGCTAAAACGGCTCGATTTTAAGCTTAAAAAACTGATAAAAAGGGCGATTTTTTGGTTTTTTTGACGAAAAAAGGCTGTTTTTTAGTGCTTTTTAATGAAAAAATGAGGCTAAAAATCGCGTTTTCAAGGCTTTTTAGGGTTTAAAACGTTGCATTTTGGCGCATTTTGAGTGATTTTGAAATGTAAATAGTGCTGATAATCACCGTATTGATTTTTTTGTAGATTTTTTGGAAAACAGGTATCTCATATTGTCTCATTTCAACAAATGAGACAATTCGTATCACCAGCCTTTTAAGTTTTTGATATAGGTCGTCAATTCATCGGCTATCAATACATGCTGCGCCATGCTGGGGTGGCCGCCACAGCCATCGTTAAAACTCCGGCTAAAGAAAAAATACGATACCTTTTTATCGCCGTTGCTGTTAACAGACTGCACAATGCTGGTAATGTATTTTTTAAGGATTGGTGTAAGCTCGCCATTGGCCATAGGACTATTCAGACAAACTATATCTGTTTTTGGGTAATGGGTTCTGATATTATGAATAAAGCTCACATAAGCGCTGCAAAACGCTACTGAATCCTGCTTGCCATCGTTCTGGCCTACGCAAATGGTGACTACATCGGGGGTATATTTATTAAAATTCCATTTTATGCTGTCATCGCGCAGCATCACTTTGTCAAATACCTGTGGCAGGGTGATGCCAATGTTGCAGCAACTGTATATTAGCCCTATTCCCGATACCGCTGTTAACTGCCATTGGGCGTTCAAATTACGAGCGGTGGTTGGGCCGTAGCTCATGTAGGCGTTGTGCTGGTCGTACCAATTGCCGTGGTCGCAGGGTTCTACAGATAAGTCGCTGCCGGTGCCGCAGGTAATGGAATCGCCGATAAACTCAATTTTCCTTTTGGGGAGTTTCATGTCCAATAACTGCGCGCACTTTAATCCTGTAAATTCAATATATCCAATACCCGATTCCGTATCCTTGCAAATGGTAACCGTATGTACGCCTGGCGGCAAATTATCGGCGACCTTTAACACGCAGGTTTTACCGGTAGTTTGTATCCTGAATGGTTTATTGTTGTCGATGACTATTTCGAGGTAATTATGCGTTACGCCAAAAAGGGTTTCATCATTAACTGTAATTTCGAGTGAAGTGCCCTTGAATTTAGCCTGCACATATACACCAGGGTTCCAAAACCGTGGGGCTAAGGGGTTGCTGTAATCTATCCTGCCCACATATTTTATACGCGGGTCGTCGGCTCTATAAAAGTTGGGGTTGCCTGTATGTAATGGTTTTGCAAAACCGTAAACTGAACTTAACGCCAATATAAAACACAGGAAATACTTCATTAGTTAATGTTTATGTGTAGTGATGTCTTTTGTTGTATATCCTGTTAAGATCAATGATTATAAAAATACGTTGCTGAACTATGGTTTTAAAGTACCATCGGGCAGGTTTAATGATTGAAACAGGTTAATGCCGGTTGAGCTTTTTTGCATGATGGCGGGATTATCTTTAATAGCTCCCGCTTTTGCAAAATGAATATCGGCGCCGGTTATGTTATCAAGTATGATCGCTGGCCGCTGATCTTCATTTATAAAATTAAGGTCGATGTTGTCGAGCGTCAAGCCGGTGGCATGCCGTGCAAAAATGCCCGAAGCGGGTAATACGCCAAACGAATCCGGCTCAGGATAGCCCTTCTCCAATTCCAGAACCTCGCGTTTGGCCTGTTCAGTTGTTCCGTTGCCTTTAAAATATAGCTTTATGTTTTTTAGTTCGATGTCGCTAATGTCATGGCCCTTTATGCCACTTATCAATATTGCGTCGTGCACATTATAAGCAACAATATTGCTGATGATCACCCGGCGTAATTCTCCCACAGGTGCATCAGCCGGGCCGCGCATACGCGCACCTAAACGTAAAAACAGGGGCGTGTTGCCAATATCACGCATGGTAATGTTGTTAATGGTTACATCTTCTAACAAACCGCCGTCTACTGTTTCCAATGCCAGCCCCCGGCAATAATTAAATGTGCAGTTACTTATGGTAATGTTTTTAAAGCCCCCGTTTGATTCCGTACCCAGTTTTATCCTTCCGGTAGGCGAGTGGTTCGGGTCATCGCTGCGTTTGTAAGTGCCATCTAAAAACGAACCTTCGTTATAGCCGCTTACGCCGCAATTTGTTATAGTAACATTCTCAGTAGCGCGGGCAAAACCCAAGGCAAAAGTGCTTTTAAGGCAAATGCCATCGTCATTAGGCGAGTTTACACTGCAATTGCTTAGGTGTACATTGCGGCAGCAGTCAATATCCATCCCGTCGCGGTTGGTATCCTCTTTCACATTATTAATGGTAAGGTTATCAACGCCGGTAGCCAAAATGCCGAACCAGCCGCCGTGTAAAATAGATATATCGCTAATATTTACATTGCGGCAACGGTACAGGGCGATGGCTTTGTTGGCCGATTGCTTGCTCTTAACATAATCATGGTATAAGCCTTTACCCCATATGGTGCCCTGGCCCAATATGGAAACATCGTGCACATTTTCGCCCCAGATTAGGCTATTATGGAAATGGCTGTGCCCCGAATCCTGGTAAGTGGTGTTTACCGTGGTTTCTTCCTCATCATAACCATTTTCAGCGCTTACTTCTGCCGCTATAATGGTAGCGCCCTGGTCGAGGTAAAGCGATACATTGCTCTTTAGCCTGATAGAGCCTGAAAGATAATTCCCTGCCGGGATAAATACCGTACCGCCGCCTTTATTCGCGGCAGCATCAATGGCTTTGTTTATGGCTTTACTGTCCAGATGCTTGCCATCGCCTATGGCGCCATATTGTTTTATATTATAAAAAACAGCAGGCGGACTATTTTGCGCATAAGCAATTTGCGGTTGAGCTACTAGCAAAATTAAACTGCATAATATTATTGCTGATAACCCGACCCTGTTAATGTATTTCATGTTCATTTTCCGCTTATCGTTTAATAATTTCAATACAAGCCCTGCTGTTATGGTAAGGGCATTTCCATAAGCCAACTTTATCCTCGCCCGGCATAATGCTGCCATTTTCATCCACGCCCCAAAACCACTCGCCGTTCTGTTTATCTATAATTTTATTTTTTACAAAGCTCCAGGTTTTTTCGGCAAGTTCAAGGTATTTTTCATCACCGGTAATTTGCCAGGTATTATAAAACCCTACTATAGCCTCGGCTTGTACCCACCAGTGTTTTTCTTTTATTAAATGCTTGTTAGCGGGGTCATATTCATACCAAAGGCCGCCATCGGTATCTAACCCGCTTATTGTTGCTTTGGTTATGTGTGTGTTTATTTGTTTTATCTTTTCCAGTAAGGGCTCATTATTAATTATTTCTGCCGCTTCCTGCAAAAGCCAGGTAGCTTCGATATCGTGCCCGTATGAAACAAGTGCCGACCGCTTGTTCCAATCCTCGTCAAAAAATAAATTCAGGTGATAAGTAGCCGGGTTAATAAAATGATCGAGGAAGTTATGCAGCAGTGTTGTAATTTGTGTTTTCAATCCCTCATTTGGCCAAATGCTGTACAGGTTGGTGTAAGCTTCCAGAACATGCAGGTGCGTGTTCATGGTCTTCTTTTCGTTGGCATCCTTCGCGCTTAGCCGCTGGTCGTTTATCAGTTTCCATTCGCGGGTAAAAGCTTCAAAATAGCCCGTGTTTATCTTATCATAGCTATATCGAACTAATAAATTATAAAGTTTGATAGCTTCTATTTTTACACTTTCAACGCCCGATGCCTTGTAGTATTCGCTTAACCCGTAAATAGCAAAAGCATTGGCATAAACCTGTTTTTTTGTGTCGAGGGGGTTGCCCTTATAATCAATCGTCCAGTAAATGCCGCCATGTTTTTTATCAATAAAATGGTCGGTTATGTATTCATAGGCCCTTCGGGCATATTGCAGATATTGGGGATTGCTGTTAAGATTATAAACCGCCGAAAAAGCCCATAATATACGGGCACTTAATACCGAACCTTTTGGCGAACCTGTAATTACATGTTCGTTAGCATCAATACGACCCAAAAAGCCGCCATATTCCTTATCAGGGGTATTTTTTATCCAATAATTTAAAATGTCGCTTAACTCATTTTTAAGTTCACTTTTTAAATTTTTAAGCCGGTTTTCAATAGGCTGAGCTTGTAGCATTTTTGCGGGTTATCCCTTTTTTTCCTGTGTAAGGATATTATTATTTGTTTTGATGATCTGGTTCACTGTATCAACCGATGTAGCCGAACGTAAGCCATCTGCAGGTGTATGCATGGCGTAATCCAACAATTTATCAAGGGTTGATGTTGCTACATGCATACGGCTATCAGCCGAGGCATAATATATATACACCGTTTCATCATCGTCGAGTATCCATCCGTTGCAAAAAACCACATTGGGTACATCGCCAAACCGTTCATCACCTTCGGGGGCTATAAAATACCCGCCCGGTTTGTAAATTACTTTGGTAAGGTCATTCAGATCGGTCATAAATATATATAATACATATCGCAGCCCTGCGGCGGTATTTCGCACCCCGTGGGCCAAATGCAGCCAGCCATACGGTGTTTTTATTGGCGCTGGGCCCGCGCCGTTCTTCGCTTCGTAAACGGTATGGTAAACCTTATTATCAACAATTTCTTCATGCTGAATAACCGCGTGCCCAATATCATCGCATAAACCAAAACCTATACCACCACCTTTACCGGCATTAATAAAACTATCCTGCGGGCGTGTATAAAAAGCATACTTGCCATTTACAAATTCAGGGTGCAGCACCACATTGCGTTGCTGTGGCGACGGGGTTTGCAGATCGGGCAGGCGCTGCCAGTTTATAAAATCTTTAGTGCGGGCAATACCGCATTCAGCCACCGCCATTGATTGATCGTAGGCAGGCGCGTGGGGATCGCGCCTTTCTGTACAAAACAAGCCGTATACCCAACCATCGGCGTGTTCGGTTAGTCGCATATCATAAATGTTGGTATCGGGTTCATTAGTTTCGGGTATAACCACAGGGCTTTCCCAAAACGAAAAATTATCTATCCCGTTAGGGCTTTCAGCCATCGCGAAGAATGATTTACGGTCAGTACCCTCAACCCGCGCAACCAACAGATACTTGCCCTGCCATTTTATGGCGCCGGCGTTAAATACGGCATTAATGCCAAAACGCTCCATCAGGTGCGGGTTGGTTTCGGAGCTAAGATCGTACCGCCACGATAAAGGTGCGTGGGCCGCTGTTAATACTGGGTTTATATAACGGTTGTAAACACCATTGCCCAGGCCCGCTACTATATTGGGCCTGGTGATGTGTTCGTTATAAGCATCCTCCAATGCTTTCAACCGTATTTTGAATTCTCTCGTCATTGCTATCTTTTAATAATCTTTTAGTTTATTCCACCAGGTTTTTTTGAGTATCACTACTATTACCAGTAACAGCCCGGCTGTTACCAGTAAGGGCAGCTTTTGCATTAGTATAAGGTACATGGGTAAAATAGTGAGGCATAGCTGTGCAATAGTGCCTATCACCACGTTGAACATATTCAGCCTGAAATTTTTATTTGGTTCGAACGAAGGATCATTTGCCATAACCAGTTTTTTAACCGGCTCCCATGCCCCCCAGGGGCGCACGGTGCTGTAAAAGGAACAAAGTACGGCCATATCAGTAGGAGGGGCTGCATACGTGCCGACCACTGAACCTACAATTGAAACCACGAACAATAGCGGGAACCAATACAAAATATGACCTGAATCAATATATAAGGCAAGTATCATTGCTGTAGCAATGCCGCTTAACATCCCCCAAAAAAAGCCATTGGCATTAAAGCGCCACCAGTGCCATTTTAATACGTTGGCAACAATGTAGCCGCTATACAATGCCGATATGATAAATTGCAGCGCCTCATTTATATTTTTTATAAAGAAGCCAAGCAAAATGCCAATGGCTACCACAACAATACCAACCAGGTAGTTCATGCTCATAATTTTTTTGGTTGATGCTTTTGGGTCGACGTATTTTACGTAGATGTCGTTCACTATATATGCCTGTGCGGCATTGAGCGTACCGCTGAAAGTGCTCATGAATGCGCCTAATAAGCCGGCAAGCAGCAGGCCCACCAGGCCAACAGGTAAAAAGTCATTGATAACTGCCGGCAGCACACGCTCAAAATCAACCGCGCCGGTAGCATCCTTCAAATCCATTTGGTGGTAATAGAGCAGCCCCAATAAAGTTAAGCTGATGATAAGCGAATAGCGGATGGGTAAAAGGATAATATTAACAAAGCCACTCATTTTACTGGCTTCTTCGGGCGAGCGTGTGGAGAGTATCTTCTGCATATCATAAGTTGGCGCAGGGCCAGCCAGTGCAGCAAAAAATCCCCTGAAGGTCATCATCATAAAGAAGATGCCGAATAGTGAATAACCATCATTTTTTATCTTTTGGTTTACTTCGTTTATAATACCCGTCCAGTTCAGGTTAAGGTGGGTGCCGAAGAAAGGACTGTACCAGCCATTGGGTACATTAAGGTTATGACCCTGTAATTTTGTTACGGCTATTATAGAGATCCAGATGCAGGCGGCCGTCATGATAACGTATTTGATCACATCCGCAAATACAACACCGTGCATACCGCCTAATATGGAATAGAACATGGCAAACAACGTAAATATGATGCCGTAAAACTGCGGCACATACTGCACGGGAACGTTAAAAGGCACGTATGTCTTTACCGCATCCCAGGGGGCGAATATTTCAATAAATTTACCCAGGCCGATAAAACCGTAGGCCAAATAACCAAAGCACAGGAACAGCGCGAATATAATTACGATAATGTGCGAACTGCCCACGCCTGCGCCACTGCCGCCAAAACGCGTTTTAAGCCATTCAGCGCCTGTTGATGCGTTTGAACGGCGCAGCCAGCGCGAGAGGTACATCATTAAAAATACCTGATTAAACACGGGCCATAGCCAGGGTATCCAGATGCTTTTCATGCCGTAGGCAAAACACAGGCTCACCATCCACATGGTGCCGCTAATGTCGAACATATCCGAGGCGTCACTTAGTCCAAGCAAATACCAGGGCAGCGATTTGCCGCCAAGCATATAACTCTCTTTGTTTTTGCGTGCTTTTTTGCGGTACCATAAACCAATAACTACGGTTGCAAGTAAGTACAATCCTATTATTGATATATCTGTTAAAGATAAATGCATGTTTGTTTTACGGTAAAGATCAAATTGTATATATGATACGCAACAGCTTTATAGCCCCGTTAAAAGGCACATGAATTTATCATGATTGGCTGTAGCTAAATTAACAATGGTTAAATACAGTATACTAATACTTTTTTAACCATTTGAGGTACATTACTAATAAGAAACGCTTAGGTGTATTATATAAAAACCCGGTTTCCGGTGTAGGTTTCCCTGAAATCCTTTGGTATGCAAAATTTCTTGCGTTTGAATATGCGGTTGAAATTTGATATGTTGTTAAAGCCGCATTTGTAAGCAATTTCAGATACAGTATTAGTAGTATCGATGAGCATACGCGATGCATGGCCCAGTCTTATCTCATTCAAACTATCGATAAAGGTTTTGCCGGTACGCTTTTTTATAAAACGACTAAAAGATGCCTCGGGCATATTGGCTATTTTGGCAACTTCTGCCAGGGTTATCTGCATGTTATAGTGCGAGTTCATGTACTCGAATACCTTTTCAATACGGCGGCTGTTATAATGGAATTGCTCGTTTGAAAAGCTTGAATCAGAGAGGGTTTTCATGTTGCGCGATATGGAAAGATCGTGCAATATAGATAGCAGTTCCAAAACTGAATCAAAGCCACTTTTCTTGTTTAATGAGATGATACGATCTTTTAAAGCAGTAACGGTTTCCGGTGAAAACAGGATACCCCTTTGCGAACGCTCCATCATGTTTTTTACAAAATTAAGCTGGTTGCGCCGCAGGAGTTTGTCGTCAAACAGGTCCTTATGGAATTGTATGGTTATTTCGTTTATTGATTTGCTTTGGCACTGGTGGGTGAACCATGCGTGGTAAACATTGGGTCCTACAAGCACAAGCTCCAGGTCGTCAATAACTTCAATGTGGCCGCCAACAACACGTTTTGCCCCTTTTGCATTCAAAATAAGGTTCAGCTCATACTCTTCATGGTAATGCAGGGGAAAGTCGAACTTTTGCTTTACCCTTGAAAAAATGGTAAAACAATCCCCCGGCGTTAACGGCGTAATTTCGCGCATTACATTACTGGTCATATCATAAATATTTAAGTCGTATTTAATAGTACAATTGGTGATACGAATTTAACATTATATTATTCATAATACATTTTAATTTTATTGAATATGCTTCCCGCTCGTTCAAAAAACCATAAAATTAAACGGATAAGCAGCTTTATAAATGGGGTGGCCCAAAATCCCGGTACGCCTAATATTGATCGGATTTTGACATGTATAGCTAAAATTAAGGCACTCCTCATCCAAAATTCATGCAGATTGCGTATCTTGTATAACAAATAATAATATGCTGAAACGGGTATGCTGCAGCCTGTATGTGTTGCTGGGGATCTTAACTTCTTTTACTTTACAGGCCCAAAAGCATGCTGCGCCAAATAGTAAGCAGGTCCACCAGGCCCAAAAAGCCTTTTCACTTAATGCAGATGACCTTACCTGCGAATACAAGGTTAACCCCATAGCTGTTGATGAACCAGAACCACGCTTAAGCTGGAAGCTATTTTCTTTCGTGCGCGACATAAAACAGGTGGCTTATGAAATAAGGGTGGGCGATAATGCCTTATCGGTAGCAAAAGGCAGGGATATTATGTGGACATCGGGCAAGGTAATGTCCGATCAATCCCTCCATGTGCCTTATAAAGGTCCTGGATTAACTTCACGGCAAAAGGTTTACTGGCAGGTGAGGGTTTGGAGCAACAAAAAGCAAGTTTCGCCATGGAGCAGTGTAAATTACTGGAAAATGGGTTTGCTAAATCATAGCGATTGGACAGCGCATTGGATACAGGATACTTATAAATCGGATACTAACGGCGGCCCCAGCCCTATGTTCCGTAAAGTATTCAAACTTAAAAAACCTGTGCGCGCAGCATATTTATATATAACGGCGCATGGATTATATGAAGCACAGTTGAATGGCGCAAGGGTGGGTGATGATTATTTTTCGCCGGGCTTCACCAGTTACAATAAACGCCTGCAATACCAGGTGTATGATGTTTCATCGATCTTAAAAAAAGGCGATAATGCCATTGGTGTAACTTTGGGCGATGGCTGGTACCGCGGCTATACCTGGGACAGGCGCAAAAATGCCTACGGGAAAAAATTAGCGGTGCTTTTCCAGTTGGAGGTGCTTTATGCCAACGGCCAGCGACAAACCATTATATCAGACAAATATTGCAGGGTAACTTATGGACCAATTCGGTCATCTTCATTTTTTGATGGTGAAATGTACGATGCGACAAAAGAAAAACCAAACTGGTCGGCGGCTATGTATGATGATAGCAGTTGGGACACTGTAAAAACCGATGATGCTATTAAAGACCATTTGATAGCTATGTATGCCCCACCGGTAAGGAAGCACGAACGGTTTGTCCCGGTAAAAATTTTGACCACACAAGAGGGCGACCGGGTGATAGATTTCGGTCAGAATTTAGTGGGCTGGGTAAAATTCAGCCTGAAAGGTAAGGCGGGCGATACCATCAAACTATATCATGGTGAAGTCCTCGACCAAAAGGGGAATTTCTACAGCAAAAACTTGCGTACTGCCAAACAAGAGGTAACATATATATTTAAGGGCGGCGATAAAGAAACCTATGAACCTCATTTTACTTACCAGGGTTTCAGGTATGTAAAGGTGGTGGGTTATAACGGGCCATTGGATTCAACCAACGTTGCAGCATTTGCGCTTTACTCAGATCTGGATGAAACAGGGACTTTTACTACTTCGAACCCTTTAATAAATCAATTACAGCGTAACATACAATGGAGCCAAAAGGGTAATTTTATAGATATACCTACCGATTGCCCCCAACGTGATGAACGCATGGGCTGGACGGGCGACGCGCAGGCCTTTTGCCATACGGCTACCTTCAATATGGATGTAGCGGCATTTTTTACCAAGTGGCTGAAAGACCTGGCTATTGACCAGCGTAAAGACGGCGCGGTGCCCTATGTTGTCCCGAATATATTGGATAGCACCTTTGTGGCCGCATGTGGCTGGAGTGATGCATCGACCATAGTGCCATGGACAATGTACCTGCAATACGGTGATAAGCAAATATTGCAGCAGCAATATGAAAGTATGAAGGCATGGGTTGGGTATATCCAGGCACATAGCCGCAACAATTTGTGGGACACCGGCAACCACTTTGGCGACTGGCTTTTTTATTCAGGAACGGATTACGAGGATGGAGCGGCGCTTACGGACAAGAATTTGATAGCCCAGGCGTTCTATGCCCATTCGACCCAATTGGTGATAAACGCCGCTATTATTTTGGGCAGGGAGAATGACGTAAAAAGATATACTGATCTGCTGAATAAAATAAAAAAAGCCTTCCAAACAGAGTATGTTACCCCGGCAGGCAGGATGATCTCGGGCACGCAAACATCATACGTGCTGGCTTTAGATTTTGACCTGCTGCCTGAAAATTTGCGTGCTTCGGCGGCAAGCCGGCTGGTAGATAACATTAGCGAATATGATAACCATGTTACCACCGGGTTTTTGGGCACGCCTTATTTGTGCCACGTGTTGAGCAGGTTTGGTTATACCGATGTGGCGTATTCATTATTGATGAATGAAACTTACCCCTCATGGCTTTACCCGGTTAAAAATGGTGCCACCACCATTTGGGAAAGGCTTGATGGTATAAAGCCCGACAAAACTTTTGAAGACCCCGGTATGAACTCCTTTAACCACTATGCCTACGGAGCCATCGGCGACTGGATGTACAGCAATATTGCCGGTATTGATATGGATGAGGAAGGCCCCGGCTTTCATAAAATAATTATAGCGCCGCAACCCGGCGGCAGCTTAACCAACGAACATGCTGAGCTGGAAACACAATACGGTACCATCAGGTCGGCGTGGAACATTGCGCCGGGGAATATATTTACAATGGATATTACCGTGCCACCAAATACATCGGCAAGGGTAACGCTGCCTGCCGCATCAGGTCTTATTACTGAAAGCGGCACTAATATTTACACTGTGCCCAATATTACTAATATTGATAAAATGCGCGCCAATGAAATACAACTAACGGTTGGCTCAGGCACTTATCATTTCTCATATCCTTACAAACCTGTTGTTATAAAACATTAATTAATGTTGTAACAATAAATAAATCGTGCTAATTTCAATGCTCCTGCTTATCTGATAAACTCTTGTATATGAATATCAACCTAAAAACCTTTAAACTCCGTTCAGCTACAAAAATTATTGCCCTGGCAAGCATGCTTTTTATAGCAGGCATTAATGTCGCAAGCGGGCAATTGCACATCATACCTCAACCTGTAAGCGCGGAGCAACTAAGCGGCAGTTTCGCACTTAAAGCGTCGGATATCATCACTGCCGATGAGCAAAGCCAGCTGGTAGCTAATTACCTGCAACAGTATTTACATGATACTTATAAGCTCGATCTGAAAGTAAAGACATACCCGCACGTGCCTGAAAACGCGGCGATAAGGTTAGAAAGCAGTGAAGTAGATACCGCGAAAGGTTCGTATTCAATGCAAGTATCGCCCAAAAGAATAACCATTGCTGGTAATGGCGCGGGTTTGTTTTATGGGGTGCAGTCGCTTATACAGATTATAACCGATGTGAACGGCAAAAACCTGCATGTGCCCGCTTGCAAAATTGAAGATAAACCCCGTTTTGGCTGGAGAGGATTGAGCCTGGATGTTTGCCGGCATTTTTTTACTGTGGATGAGGTTAAGAGGTACATTGACATGATGGCGCATTACAAATTTGATGTACTGCACTGGCACTTAACCGATGATGAAGGTTGGCGTATAAAAATTGATAAATACCCGTTGTTAACTGAGCGGGGTTCGAAAGTGGGCTATTACGCAAGCATTGGCAAATTCAGGGCCTTTGATAACATTACCGAAGGCTACCGCGATGGTTTTTATACCAAAGACGACATACGCGAAGTGGTAAAATATGCGCAGGACAGGTTCATTACCATATTGCCCGAAATTGAAATGCCTGGCCATAGTGAAGCCGCGATATTTGCTTACCCGGAATTAGGATGCAAGGATTCGACAGGTGCGCAGCATAGGGTGAGGATGCTCGACCCAAGCGAATACACTTTCAATTTTTATGAGAATGTGCTCACCGAGGTAATGCAGCTTTTCCCCAATGAATATATCCATATAGGCGGCGATGAGGCCGAAATTGACGATTGGTTGAAAAGCCCGACCGCGGTTGCGCTGATGAAACGCGAAGGCTATAAATCGCCGAGCCAGGTACAGAGCTATTTTATAAAAAGGATCGAGGATTTCCTGAACTCGAAAGGCAAAAAACTGATCGGCTGGGATGAGATACTGAAAGGCGGGCTTGCACCATCGGCGACAGTAATGAGCTGGGAAGGTGAGGAAGGCGGAATTATAGCAGCCAAAATGCACCATAACGTGATCATGACCCCGCTGCCCCAAATGTATTTCGATGCCCCGCAAGCCGCCGCCGCGACCGAACCACTTGGCTGGAACGACCCGGTGAGCTGGCAGATGGTTTATAACTATGAACCGCAATCAGACCGGTTAACGCCCGAAGAAGCTAAATACATATTAGGCGCGCAGGCCAATATTTGGGTAGAGAAAATAGGAAATTTCAAGCATTTAGAATATATGATATATCCACGTTTACTGGCAGTTGCTGAACTGACCTGGACGCCAAAGGCAGACAAGGATATTCACCGTTTTGAAAAAAGCATGTATGCCAATTATTACCTGTTCAACCTATGGGAGCTGAATGCCCGCCTGCCGAATGTTACCGGTTTGGAAGATGTGGTAACCAATAAAGAAAGCTATACACAAACTTTAACTTACCCGCTGCAAAACGCGTCAGTACAATATACACTGAACGGTACATTGCCTGATACTACAGCGGTCACCAGCCCATTCCCCGTAACCATCAATTCGCCGTTAAAGGATAGTTTGGCTATCGCGGTTTATACTTCAAGGCAATTGTCAAAACGTATTTTGCAGAAAGTTTTGGTAAAGCATGTCAACATAAAACCATCAGCAACCGACGGAACTGGCCTGCAGTCGGGCTTGAGCTATATGATGTACAAAACCACTTACAACAATGTACCGGCGACAGATACGACCAAAGACTTTGAGATAGGCATATTAAGAAAAGATGGCGGACTAAATCCATATCCCGGCCTGTTTAATAGTTGGGTGAAATTGTATGGTTATTTAAAAATAGAAAAGGAAGGTGATTACCGCATATCATCTGACTTTGAAAATACACCCATGTTGCTGATGGGAACCACTCTGATATTAGATGGCTCGAAAAATAAATATGTTGAGCCGCAGGAAGCAATTTTGCACCTGCAAAAAGGCGTTTATCAATTGAGCGGTTATTTTGTGGCTGATAAGGTGAACAGCAAACAAGCGCTGATAAAGATCGCCACGATGGATGGCAAACCAATAGACGCGGATAACTTACTGTTTCATTGATGCTTATACAAGAAATTGTAAAAACGTAATTTCATCATTGTAGAGACGCAATACTTTGCGTCTCTGGACAATTGATTAGTGCATGGAGACGCAAAGTATTGCGTCTCTGCAGATTTTTATAAGGCTTTAAAACCGCTATAGTATGTATAAAAAAACAAGTTTGGTAGTTTTATTCGCATTTGTATTTATAGGCGCATACGCCCAGGTTTACAAAGACCCCAAAGCGCCGGTCGCATTACGTGTTAAGGATCTGCTTAGCCGGATGACACTTGAAGAAAAGATAGCGCAAATGAGCGCGTCTGACTTGGATAAGCCGTTGGACGGTAATATCGCTTACGGCGTTTGCGCCAGTCCTTTTTTATCAGTTGAAGATATTGCGCGGCAATCCATTGCTGCAAAAAATCAATCGCGGCTAAATTCACGTTTGGGCATACCTATTATACAGATCGGCGAATGTTTACACGGGCAGCTTGCCGCAGGGGCTACTATTTTTCCGCAGGCCATCAACCAGGGCAGCACCTGGAACCCGGTGCTGATAAAGCAAATGGGTTCGGTTATTGCCTATGAGGCTACCTCGTCGGGTGTCGACCAGGCATTATCACCCTTATTTGACATTATGCGCGACCCGCGCTATGGCAGGGTGGAAGAATGTTATGCCGAGGACCCTTATTTGGTTAGTCAATTGGGTGTTGCATTTGTAACCGGTATGCAGGGCGATGCGGCCCAAAGCAGGATAGGCATAGGAAAAGACAAAATAATGTGTACCGCCAAGCATTTCGCGGCTTATAGTTTTACAACCGCGGGCATCAACCTGTCGCCTGCAGAAGTGGGTGAGCGGGAGTTAAGGTCGATCATATTGCCATCGTTCCAGGCGGCGGTGCAGCAAGCAAATATTTATTCTGTAATGCCTGCTTATAACGAGATGGACGGCATCCCCGCCCATGCCAATAAATTTTTGCTGAACCAGGTTTTGCGAAAGGAGTGGGGCTTTAAGGGTTATACATTTTCGGACTATGAGGGCGTAAAAATGCTGTATGGTTTTCAAAAAGTAGCTAAAGATGCTACCGCTGCAGCACAAATGGCTTTGAAAGCTGGGGTTGACCTGGAATCGCCAAAGCCGGATTCGTATCCGCATTTGATTGAGTTGGTAAAATCAGGCGCAATAAAAGAAGCGTTGGTTGATACGGCTGTAGCGCGAATATTGACCGCCAAATTTAAAGCGGGGCTGTTTGAAAAACCGGTTGCTGATACGCTGCAAATAAAAGCGAGGGTGCATACACCGGAACATATCGCCTTATCGCAGCAGATTGCCGAGGAGTCGATCATCCTGCTAAAAAATGAAAAACAACTGCTGCCGCTGAATATGAATAATATCAAGTCGCTAGCGGTTATTGGTCCCAATGCTAACCAGGTGGAGTATGGTGATTACGCGCCGACACGCGATAATCATTCGGGCACAACCGTATTGGATGGCATAAAACAGGTGGTAAGCGATAAGGTGAAAATAAACTATGCGAAGGGCTGCGATCTCTCTGCATTAGATAAAAGCGGTTTTGATGAGGCGGTGAATGCCGCTAACCAAAGCGATGCAGTAGTAGTGGTTTTGGGAACTACCAGTGTGGTATTCTCCGGTGTAGGCTGGAACGGCCATGCCCCGGAAAATGAGCCGAAAGACCCATTCACTTGCGGCGAGGGCTATGATGTTACCAGTATCGAGCCGCAAGGCGTACAGCGCGAGTTGTTACAGGCCGTGTATAAAACCGGCAAGCCAGTGATATTGGTACTGGTAAATGGCCGCCCCTGGAGCATAAAATGGGAAAAAGAAAATATCCCGGCCATACTGGAAGCCTGGTATCCCGGCGAGAAAGGTGGGTTAGCAGTGGCTAATATTCTGTTTGGAAAAGTTAACCCTTCGGGCAGGTTGGCGGTTTCTATCCCACAATCTACCGGGCATATACCCGTGTTTTATAATGCCACCAACACTAACAGGGGCTTTTATCATAATCCCGGCACACCGGAAAAACCCGGACAGGATTATGTATTTTCATCGCCTGCGCCATTGTTCCCATTTGGGTTTGGGCTGAGTTACACTACGTTTGCTTATTCAAACATGCGGGTTTCTGATGATCATTTATATGGAAACGGAACATTAGAAGTTAGTATCGATGTAAAAAATACGGGGAAAGTCGCGGGTAAGGAAGTGGTGCAAATGTACATTGGCAATAAAGTAAATTCGGTTACAACACCTGTTATGGCTTTAAAAGGTTTTGATAAGATAGCATTAGAGCCAGGCGAAAAAAAGACGGTAAAATTTACAGTAAAGCCGGATGATATTGCCATCTGGAATACCGAAATGCAGTACGTTACGGAACCCGGTAAATTTGATATAATGATAGGCCGTTCGGCAGAAGATGTGGTATCGAAAATGACTGTTGATTATAACTAATGAGCAGGGTTATGGGAAATAGTAAGGGTGTTGCTTTTATTTGTTTTGTGAGTGTATTATTGGTTTGGTCTATCCGATCTGATGGCCAATACGCTAAATACGTAAATCCGTTTATCGGCACAACTGCTACCGGGCATACCTTTCCCGGTGCTACGGTACCGTTCGGTATGGTGCAGCTAAGTCCTGAAACGGGGAATTTTGGATGGGATTATTGCTCCGGCTACCGCTATGAAGACAGTACGATAACCGGGTTCGCGCATACACATTTAAGCGGCACAGGCGGTATTGATCTGGGCGATGTATTGTTTTATCCGTTCCAGGGAAAAACGCCGGAGCATTTTGTAAGCAAGTTCTCGCATGCCAATGAAAAAGCTTCGCCGGGCTATTACGCAGTTACGCTTAACGGGAGTGGTATAAAAGCCGAATTAACTGCGTCACCGCATACGGGGTTGCACCGATATACCTTCACGGGAAAAGAACCTGCCCACATTTTGGTTGATATACAAAGCATGTTAGTTGATAGCAAAGAAGACCTGCAAGCGCACCTGCTGGCGGGAAATATCAATATAATCGACCATCAAACGATAACAGGGTATACATCCACCACCGAATGGGTTGACCGTAAAATGTTTTTCATTGCTACATTCAAAACGCCATTTACAGGTTATCACTTTATTGATGGAAAGAACAAAAGGCGCTTAGTACTTGATTTTGCAGGCAAACAGGTGGAGGCAAAAGTGGCTATATCCGCGGTAAGCATAGCCGGGGCGAAACAGAATTTATCCGAAACTATAAATAAATTATTCGAAACTGTTAGAGCAGAGGCGCTGCAATCGTGGGAAAAATGGCTGAGCAAAATTAAAGCAAAAGGCACCGATGACCAGCTTACAACCTTATATACCGACCTGTACCATCTCTTTATCCAACCCAATAATATCGCCGACCTGGATGGCAAGTACCGCGGCCCGGATGGAAAAGTGCATCAATCGGCGAATAAGACGTATTATTCTACTTTTTCTTTGTGGGATACTTTCCGCGCTGCCCACCCGATGTACACCATACTTTGCCCTGATCTTGATGGCAGGATGGTGGAAACCATGTTGCAGCATTTTGATATTGCCCACGCGCTACCCATCTGGACATTATGGGGCAGGGAAAGCTACGCCATGATAGCCGACCACTCCATACCAGTTATAGTTGATGCCAGCCTGAAGGGCATTAAAGGGTTTGATAAGGAACAGGCCTTTGCCGCCATAAAATACACACTTACGCATAACGTAAACCCCAAATACAATTGGGGTTTGTACATGCACTATGGCTACCTGCCATCTGATACCGTACGCCGCGAAGCCGTTTCGCGTACGCTTGAGGCCGCTTATGATGATTGGTGCGCCGCACAATTAGCCAAATCCCTGCATAAACAGGCTGATTATGATTATTTCTACAAACGCTCGCAATTCTATAAAAATGTGTTCGACAAATCAACCAAACTGATGCGCGGCAGACTGGAAAACGGGAACTGGGTAGAGCCATTCGCGCATTTGGATAGCGGCCAGTTGGCCATAGGCGGCGATTATACCGAAGGTAATGCCTGGCAATATACCTGGCAGGTACAGCATGATATTCCGGGGTTGATCAAGCTAATGGGCGGTAATAAAGCATTCTCCAATAAACTTGATTCCCTGTTCACCCTTGATTCCAAAACTTTCGGCAAGGGTTCAACACTGGATGTTACCGGGTTGATTGGTCAATATGCTCATGGTAATGAGCCGGTGCACCATGTAGCTTATTTGTACACTATGGCGGGTAACCCCGCGGCTACGCAGTTGCGGGTGAGGGAAGTGCATGATAAATTCTACCAAAACAAACCCGATGGCCTCTCAGGTAATGATGATTGCGGGCAAATGTCGGCCTGGGATATTTTTACCACTATGGGTTTTTACCCGGTTAACCCCGCCAGTGGGCAGTTTATTTTCGGCGCGCCGCAGATCGGTGAAACGTCCATCAGTTTGCCCGCCGGTAAACAATTCATTATCCAGGCTAAAAACTTATCTAAGGCCAATAAATATGTACAAAGCATCAGTCTTAATGGGAAAATATATGATAAACCATACATCACCTACACCGATATTATGAACGGCGGCCAACTCATTTTTACCATGACTGATAAGCCACCTGTTCCAAAATTCTGAACTAAGAAATTCTAAAATTTTCACTAAATTTAATGCTTTGTAAACCATCGTTACGGTAACCATCCTATGCGGATAATAAAGTTTTTGGTATTAATTGGGCTGATGTTTTGTTTGGATATAACCGCACGCGCCCAATCCGCTACGGATAGTTTGTTAAACAAGCTGAACAATGTACTGGCCAACAAGGATGACTACATCACCATCAAGCAGGAATCCATCTCGCATATAAAATCATTGCTAAAAACCGCCAAAACCCCGGCGCAGCAATATGAGGTTTATGACATGCTGTTCGAACAGTATAAGTCATTCGTACAGGATTCCGCCTATGTATACTGCAAAAAGCTGAATACCTGCGCCTATCTTTTAAAAGATCAAAACAAAATAAACGACGCCCGCATCAACATGGGTTTTATCCTGGTTTCAGCAGGGATGTTTAAAGAGGGGAGCGATACGTTGAACAAGGTCAATGTAAAAGTTCTTAGTGATAAGCAGCGTTATCAATACTTTTTTTTGCAGGCCAGATGCTACTTCGACCTTGCCGATTTTGATCGTATAGAGGATTATAACTCGCAGTACTCTGCAATAGGACTAAAGTATTGCGATTCCATACTCAAACAGAACAAGCCCGGTTCATACGAATATTTATCGGCCCTTGGCTTAAAATACTTGCGTACCCATAACGATCCCGGCGCAAGCGAAGCCTATAATAAACTACTGAAATTTAAACAAACCTACCAGGATAGCGCCATAAATTACAGCTGCCTTAGCTTTGTGTATTTTGAGATGGGCAAGCCACAACTGGGTATGCCCGTATTAATAAAATCGGCCATAATCGATAATATACATGCCACGAAAGAATCAGTGGCATTAACTAACCTCGCAAACCACCTGTTTCAGCAGGGCGATGTTAAATCGGCATTTAATTATATAAACAGCGCCATTGCCGATGCCAATTTTTATGGTTCGCGCCACCGCGAAGCGCAGATCAGCAACATTATGCCCATTATTGAACGTGAGCAGGTGGATGGCATCGAGAAGCAAAAACGCTCGCTTACTATATTTTCATCCATTATTACCGTATTGGCGGTTTTGGTGATTATATTCGCTATTATCGTTTCAAAGCAGCTTAAAAAACTGCGTATTGCCGATCAAATCATAGTCAACAAAAATAACGACCTGAACGCTGCTAATGAATCGCTGATAAAAGTGAATACCACGCTCGACAGTGCCAACCGCGCCCTGTCGCAGTTTAATGTGAAGCTGGATGAAGCCAACATGATCAAAGACGAATACATTGGCTATTTCTTCAACATCCACTCTGATTATATCGAAAAACTCGACCGCCTGAAGCGCTCCATCGAAAAGCATGTGCGCGAGAAAAGGTATGAAGAAGTGCTGCTGTCGCTCAACCGCCTCAACACCAATTTCGAGCGTGAAAACCTGTCGCACAGTTTTGATAAAGTGTTCCTGAGCCTGTTCCCGCGCTTTATTGAAGATTTTAACGCCCTGTTTGATGAAGAACATCAAATACATCTTAACGATGGCCAGTTACTGAACAGCGAACTCCGCATATTCGCCCTCATCCGCCTCGGCATCCACGACAATGAATCTATCGGCAAAATATTGAACTATTCGGTCAACACTATCTACACCTACAAAACCAAAGTAAAAAACAAATCCTTCATCCCCAACGAAGAATTTGAAGACAGGATAATGGATATAAAAGCGGTTAAAGAGGTGAAGGAAGTAATGTAAAAAGTATCTGAGCGTTTTTTGTCATTCTGAGCGCCAGCGAAGAATCTTCTAAAAAAGACAGGTCGGCGACTTGCATGGTGTAGAAGATGCTTCGTTTCTCAGGATGACAAACTATTTTATTTTGTCATCCTGAGCGCCAGCGAAGGATCTTCTAAGATAGATAGGCCGGCGACATGCAAGGTTTAGAAGATACTTCGTACCTCAGTATGACAAAACCTTTGTATATTAAAATACTTAGCTAATACGAACAGGCGGCCATTCCATTATATCTTTATTCAAAAAGAACCAATTAGGATTTTCCTCTTCTATTAGTGCTATTTTTTTAGCACGTATCCAACCCTTTATTTCTTTTTCCCTTTCGATGGCATTATTTATATACTGATGCCTTTCATACCACACTAAATAATGGCATTTATATTTGCTGGTAAAACTATCTTTCTGGTCTATGCCAAAATAATGCTCATATAATCTTCTGTCCAAATCATTTGTAACACCTGTGTACAATACTTTTTTACTATAATTGGTTAGGATGTAGGTGTAAAAATTGTACTGGCGCATTTATAAATATATACATCTTTTGTCATTCTGAGCATAGCGAAGAATCTTCTGAGAAAGACAGGTCGGCGACATACATGGTGTAGAAGATGCTTCGTTCCTCAGCAAAAGGGACGCCATCACCTCACCAAATCCATCACCAACTCACCCTTTCCCGGCACAACCACGCTTTTACTAATATCAATCGTTTCCCCCGTTATCACATCCCTGCCTTTAGTATAGCCACCTGTAACATCACTAAAACGCCCCATCTGAACGGTTTCATCGTTCAACGAACTGTTGAGCATCACTACTACCTTATGGTCGTCCTTCATACGCCCGTAAACGTAAACATTCTCTTTCGGCGCGTAATGTATAAGCGTACCCTGGGTTACCGCTATATTGGTTTTGCGCCATTGCAGCAGCTTTTGCAGGTAATCCCATGCCTCATTTTGCATAGGCGTGCGGCCCTCATGGGTAAAGGCGTTATAAGGGTCTGATGCCCAGCCACCAGGGAAATCATGCCTTAACACACCATCGCCCTGCTCTTTGGTGCCAGTCATCAATATTTCAGTGCCATAATAAAGCTGCGGAATTCCGCGCGTGGTGAGTAAAAATGCCAGCCCTTGTTTATAGCGCTTCAAATCAGTTTCGCCTTCATGGTTAAAGCGGCTCATATCGTGGTTATCCAAAAATATCAATATGTGGTAAGGGTCGGGATACATAAAATCCTGTGCTATCTCTTCAAACAAGTCTTCCAGGTAACCGCCCTCGCTTTTGCTGTCGAACGATTTTTGCATGGTGAACGTTAGCGAAAAATCCATAGCCGTTTTTAAATGCGTTTTCTCACCATTCAGCTTTGAATTTTGCTGCCACCAGGCCGATGCCGCGCTTTTATTGTACCACGTTTCGCCAACTATATTAAAATTAGGGTATTCATCATAAACAGCCTTGCACCAGCGGGCGAGAAAATCAAAATCCATGTACGAATAAGTATCCTGCCTTATGCCGTCAATTCGTGCGTATTCTATCCACCAAATACTGTTTTGTATCAGGTAGGTAGCCAAATGCGGGTTACGCTGGTTAAGGTCAGGCATGCCGCGCGAGAACCAGCCATTCAAAAAGGCGTCGCGTTCGGTTTTCGAGGCATGTATATCCATTACGCTCATAGTGGCGTGGTTGGTAGGCGTAAACTTGCCGTTGTTGTTGATCCAGTCCTTAGCGGGCGGGTCACTCATCCACCAATGCGAGCTGCCGCAATGGTTAAACACCATGTCCATCACCATCTTCATACCGCGGTCGTGTATTGCCTTTACCATGTCGCGGAACTGTTCATTGGTACCAAAGCGCGGGTCGACCTTATAAAAATCCGTAATTGCGTAGCCGTGATATGAGCCGCCCCGCATATGATTTTCCTGTACCGGGTTTAGCCATACGGTGGTGATGCCCAGGTTATTCAAATAATCAAGGTGTTTAGCTACGCCGGTCAGGTCGCCGCCGTGGCGGGCATTGGGGTTTTGGCGGTTGGCACGGGCATCGTCAAGGTTATCATTACTGGTGTCGCCATTGGCAAAACGGTCGGGGGTAATTAAATACAACACGTCCGAGGCATTAAAGCCTTTCGCGCCGCTTCGGTCGGTACGCGCTTTAAGCGGGTAATTGTAGGTTGATGTTTCACCGCCGCCGGTAAAATGCAGCGGCAAAATGCCCGGTTTTGTATTATAGGCGATGGTGACATACACAAACAGGTAGTTCGGGTTATCCGTTTTATCGGCCCTTTCAATTTTCACCCCTGGATAATTCAGCGATACTTTGGTACGGCCAATGCCAGGCCCGTAAACCATTATCTGTAGTTCGGGGTTCTTCATGCCTACCCACCAGTTGGCAGGTTCAACACGGGAAATGGTCGCGGCCTTGGCGGGCGATATAGCTAACATAGTGATGGCATACAATAAAGCAGTGATCCTTTTTACGTACATATTGTTCGTATTGCAAATTAAACATTAAGTTACTTTTTCAAAACAAGATATTGGTAAGGCTGCAAAGTTACCTGCGTGGTTAGCGCATTTTTTTTGCCCGTAAACGCATCCTTCCATTTTTGATTTGCCAGTTCAGCCGGTAGGGTAAAAGTAACCTCTCTATTCCTTAAGTTCGATAATACCAATACGTTATCGGCCCCAAGCGTTTTGGTGAACGCGCAAACATCATCGCTGCTGTACGAGGCTAATTCGCCTCGTCTTATGGCTGCATCAGCATTTCGTAAGGCGATCACCTTTTTGTATTCAGCGGTAACATCTGGGTTGATGTTCCAGTCGATCTTTGTACGGGTAAACGGAAACATCATTTGATCAGGCGTGCCAACTTCCTGCCCGTTATAGATCATCGGTACACCTTTCATATAAGCTACCACCACAAAAGCCGCCATCGAACCCTTTGTGCCGCCGAATAATTGCAGAGGGGTGCCATCCGAGCTGTTTACATCATGGTTGGTGATATACCGTACCATGCCCTGCCCGGCCTTGGCGTCTTTATAGTCCTTCATGTTTACGGTATCGATGGATCTAACCGACTTGCCGCGTTCATATATCCGTTTTAAATTCCCGTAAAAATTAAATCCGAAATTGTAATCAAACCCTGCGGTGAAATTGCTGCCCCTGCTGCCCTCGGCCATAAAAAGCAATTTATGGGTGTGGATATTCCTTAAGGTATCAAAGGCCTGAGCCCAGAAATCTGCCGGCGGTCCGTCGGCATAATCACAACGGAAACCATCCACATTGGCTTTCAGCACCCAGCCCTTCATGGCCTTTATCAGCGCCAAACGCAAACCGGAGCTTTTAAAATCAAGCTGACCAACATCGCGCCAGCCATGCGTGATGACCACCTTACCTGTACTGTCGCGCAGGTACCAGTCCGGGTGCTGCGTTAGCCAGGGGTTATCCCACGAGGTATGGTTGGCAACAAAATCCAGTATCAAAGCCATCTTGCGTTTGTGTGCACCGTCGACCAACGTACGCAGGTCATCAAGCGTACCAAATTCGCTGCCCACGGCATTATAATCCTTAGTAGCATAAGGCGAATCGCTTGCTTTCAAAATCCCTACCGGGTAAATCGGCATCAGGTAAATAACATTTATCCCCAAAGCTTTTATCGAATCCAGCCTTGCCGTAACGCCTTTAAAATTACCAGCCGCGCTAAACACGCGGGTGTTTACCTGATACATGGTAACATCCCTCGTATCGGGCACGCCACTAAATGGTTTGCCGTATTGCGGCGGGTCAGGTTCAATATTATTTTGGGCGAAGGAAGTTCCGGGAATGATGCCGGAAAGCAAGGTGAAGGCCAGTAAGCAGGTTAAATGTTTTTTCATGTTTAATAAGGTATTATAATTGGATTTTCTGGGTTTATCAGCGCGATTTACAGCGTTGTGCTATGCAAATGAACTACACGTTATAGCAAAAGTCAACCTGTAGGGCGGGCGATATAGAATTTAATACCTGACGGAAAAAAATAAATAATTGATTCAAAGCAGGTTGCAACTCCTTCTCCGGCTTTTGTATATTAATTTTATTTTGGGCCGAAAAAGCTAAAATATTCATTACGTGCAGGTTGTAATAGGTTTGTTACATGGCTCAATGAGCTTGCCTGTTGTTCTATTCTTTACGGGAACGGTTTCATTTTTGATGCCTGCGTCGACGGAAAAATGTCGCAAATACAATTAAATTGAACCTCTGTTTTATCAATAAATAAGTGGTTTTTGTTCCATATTTTCCTTAATAATTATCTATATATTTCTTTAGGCAAAAAGTTTATAAATATCTGATAGTGAGAGTTTTTAATGAAATAATGCTCATCTATTTTTAATATACGCCTTTATATGTATTGTTTTTGGGTTTAAGGCTAATTTACTTTGGTGAAGTCATTGGTAAAAACCATTGACCGCGATAAACCAATTTTTAAACCCATATTCAATGAAAAAAGTTTACTTATTTAAGTATGGTCTCACCGTACTGCTTTTCATTTGTGCAATGTCGGCCTTTGCGCAGAAAAGCGTTTTCTCAGGTAAAGTAGTTGATGAAACAAATCAACCCCTGCCGGGCGCAACTGTTACTGTAAAAGGAACAAGCCAGGCTACTGTTACCGATGCCGCCGGTAAGTTCAGCTTTCCCGGTAATAACCAATCGGCTATTGCCATTAGTGTAACCTTTGTAGGTTATGATGTAATTGAAAGGACACTTACCATTAATGAGGCAAGCACCATTCAACTGGTGCCTAACCAAAAATCATTATCTGAAGTAGTGGTGGTTGGTTACGGAACAGTTAGAAAAACAGATCTTACCGGTGCGGTTTCTAACCTGCATGCCAAAGACCTGAACCCGGGGCCAATTACAAATCCGTTACAACAATTAGAAGGTAAAGCCCCAGGTGTAAATATTACACAGGTAGGTAGCGAGCCTGGTACCGCGCCAAGTGTGCGTATCCGTGGTATTACTTCACTACAAGGGGGGAACGATCCCCTGTATGTTGTTGACGGTGTGCAGGGCAACAGTGACCTGTTGAATCAGGTACCGCCAAGTGAAATTGCAACAGTCGACATTTTGAAGGATGCATCCGCTACTGCCATTTACGGTTCACGTGGTGCGCCGGGTGTTATCATCATCACCACTAAAAGAAATGCTGCCGGGGCATCTACATTAGAATACTCTGAAAACAGCTCGCTTGACGTGATCCCTAAAAAGCTTCATGAGTTATCAGCGGCTGAATGGAGCAAAGATGCAGCAGCATTGGGTGTTGACCCAAGCGCTAACCATGGCTCAAATACCGATTGGTATGACCTGCTTACCAAAAATGGTTATACGCAAGATCATACCGTATCATTCGGTGGCGCGTCAAAGGATTTTAATTACCGCGCTTCATTAAGCTCAATTTATCAGGATGGTGTTGTAGTTGGAAGCTCACAATACCACAACTATATCGGCCGTATCACCGCTACTCAAAAAGCTTTGGATAACAGGCTTACCATCACCATGAACTTAAATAGCGGTATTAACAATGCCGATTATAGCGGCCCTCCGGGTGGTAAAATTGGTAACGCGGCTTTTACATCTGCTTTAATAGCCAATGCCTACATCCAAAGGCCAACCGACCCGGTTTATAATGAAGACGGAACTTATTTTACTGATAATGCTACCGTTTTTCAATACTTAAACCCAGTTGCCGCCGCGAAAAATTTGATAAACAATGTGGCCAACAACAATCTTTTTGGTAGTTTAAGAACTGACCTTGATATATACAAGGGCTTATCCGCAGGGTTTTTTGGTAGCTGGAGAAAAGTTGATGGCGATAATGGCAGTTACGAACCGGCGTCATCAACCTACACGCCTGCTATAGCGCAACAAGGTATTGCCAGCGTATCAAATAACCATACCGATGAAAGGTTAATGGATATTGACCTGAGCTATAAACATGATTTTGGCAAGAACCATATCGACGCGATAGGCTTATATGAGTGGCAGGCACAAACCTATAATGGCGCTACGGCAACTGCCCGCGGCTTCATTAGCGATATTACCACTTACAATGCTTTGCAGGATGGAACGTTTGCAGCGGCGCTGCCGGGTGACGTATCATCTTACAAAAATCAAAGAAGGCTTGTTTCATTCCTGGGCAGGGTAAACTACTCGTTTGATAATAAGTATTTGTTAACCGCGAGTATCAGGCGTGACGGTTCAACGGTATTTGGCGCTAATCACAAATGGGGTAATTTCCCATCGGCAGCCGTAGCATGGAGAGTTGACCAGGAAGGTTTTATGAAAGATCAGCATGTGCTGAGTACCTTTAAACTACGCGGCGGTTACGGCGTAACCGGTAACCAGCAGGGGCTTTCACCCCAAGGCTCCATCTCATTGGTAGGCGGCGCGGGTGTAGTACCTTTCGGTGGCCAGCAATTAACTAATTACCAGTATATACAAAATGCCAACCCCGACCTGCGTTGGGAAACCACCAAGCAATCGAACATTGGTTTGGATTTCGGTTTCTTTAACGACAGGTTAACCGGTTCAATTGATGCTTATAATAAAACAACATCAAACCTACTTTATACTTACCCGGTAGTTGTTGAAGGACCCTTCCTCTATAATACTTTTACCGGAAACGCGGGTACTTTGAATAATAAGGGCCTGGAGCTTTCTTTGTCATACAACGTAATAAAAACAGAAAATACAACTTTAACACTTGCCGGTAACGGGTCATTCCTTAAAAATAAGGTTGTGAACCTTAGCGGTAGCTTCCTTGGCCAGCCATTGATTGCAAACCAGGTACCATGGGGTAATAATGCTTATTTAATAGCAGGCCAGCCAATCGGTACTTATATGGTGTTCAAACACCTGGGTGTTAATTCAACAGGCGGCGAAACTTATGTCGACCTAAACAAAAACGGCAAGATCGATCCGGATGCAGGTACACTAAGCCCTGACAGGTATAACGCAGGGCAGTCATCACCTAAATATACTTACGCGTTTACGCCAAGCTTTTCTTATAAAAACTTTGATGCATCGATGGTATGGTACGGAGCCGGTGGTAATAAAATTTATAACCAACTGGAAGAAAGCCTGAGCTTGCTTGATAATATCGGTAAGTCGAATTTATTAGAAAGCGCTATCCCTAAAGGTATACACAGTGTTACCTATGGTTCTGATGAATGGTTACAAAGCGGGTCATACCTGCGCTTTGCAAATCTTTCATTCGGTTACAAGTTTAATGTTACCAACGTAAAATATATCAGCGCGTTGCGTATATCGTTAACCGGCCAAAACCTTGCTTTAATAACTAAATATCAGGGCCTTGACCCAGAGGTTGACGCGAGCGGCGGAAGTGGTACAGGGGTTGACAACGGTGGATACCCAAGAACAAGGACTTTTTCACTTGGCTTGAACGTGATATTAAAATAATTAGTGAAATATGAAAAAGATATTATTACTCAGCATTGTAGTTATTGCCTTCGCAGTGCAAAGTTGCACTAAGGTAAATGAGATCAACTACGACAAGTATCCGCCTGATGCGATATTTTCTTCGCCATCGGGTGCCAATGTACAATTGGCCAATATTTACAAAAGGATCACCGGCGATTGGGGCTCAAATTATGCCGGGCGCGACAACTGCTGGTATGACCTGAACAGCTTTACCGCTGATGACCAGGTGATACCTCACCGTAATACCGGTGACTGGCAGCTGGATTTTGCACAGTTGTACACACACACAGAAGCCACCAATCTGGGCATTATTTCAAATACCTGGACATGGGCCTACCAGGTGATCAACAGCGCGAATTCCACCATTGCTACTCTAAGCGCAGCAAAAGGTAACCCGGCCTCGATTGCTGAAGCAAAAGTTGCCCGCGCATGGGTCTATTACCTGCTAATGGATGATTTTGGCAGCGTGCCTTTATACACCGACAATAACACCGATCTGAGCAAGATACCGCAGGTAAGCCGGACGAATCTGTATAATTTTGTGGTATCAGAGTTAAAGGCCAATATCGACTTGCTCCCTGAAACACGCGGCGGTACTTTTTATGGCAGGTTCAATAAATGGGCCGGCTATATGGTACTGGCAAAAGTTTACTTAAATGCACAGGTTTACACCGGCACTGCCCACTGGCAGGAAGCGCTCGATGCTTGTAATAAAGTAGCTTCAGGTGGTTTTACACTACACCCGGCAACTGCAAATACAGCAAGCCCTAATGGCAACACTTATTATGAGCTTTTTGGGGATGTTTGTCCTGATGATGAAACTATTCTGGCTATATCATTAAAAGAAAATGTTACCAGCGGTAATATTTATTCAATCAGGAGCTTAAACAGTGCAAATGGTACTGCCCTTATTGGTTTTAATGGTTGGAATGGTACCATTGTACCCGATGAGTTTTACAATAAATATGATAACGCCGATGTAAGGAAAAAACAATTCCTGGTTGGCCCCGTAGCGGGTAATGTTACTTATACAACAACAGTAAACTCATTGATCGCCCCGGGTGCAGGCCCTGATGAAGGTATCAGGGATGTTAAATTTTTCCCTGCGGCACCTATTGATGCCAGTGGTGCCTCAAATGATTTCCCAATTTACCGTTATGCCGATGTGTTGTTAATGCAGGCCGAATGTAATGTAAGATTAAGCAACGCGGCCGCTGCAAAACCGTTTGTTGACCAGGTTAGGACGCGCGCGGGTTTAAACGCCTTAGCCGCGGCCCCAACGCTTACCGATATTTATAACGAGCGTGGCTTTGAGCTAAATGAAGAAGGGCACCGCAGGCAGGATATGATCAGGTTCGGCACATTCTTATTACCAAAAGAATACTCGGAAACTACACAGCCGGCAACCCAGGAATTGTTCCCGATCCCGAGCAGCGTTATCGCTACCAACCCGCTGATTAAACAAAATCCTGGTTATAATTAAAAAATTAGAGATATGAAAAAATTGATCAATCTTACACTGATAGCAATGGCTTGTTTGGCCGTTGCCTGTCACAAGGATGCTGCGTACACAACGTTGCAGCCGGTTAAATTTGATGCCGGGCTTACGTCATCGGTCAGTTCCGTTACGCTTAATGGAAATACCGATTCTACTAATGTAATAACATTAAAATGGGCTGCAGCTGTTTACCCTGCTCATTTAGCGGTAAAGTATGTGGTTCAAATTGATGTTGCTACTGATACTGCGTTATGGGCCAATGCTAAAACCGCTACAGTGGGTACCGATGTTTTGACTAAAACCTTTAAAGGCGCCGATATTAATTCATGGGCGCTTGCATTGGGTATCCCTCCAAACGAAACAGGCAGCCTGGTATTCAGGGTGCAGGCTTTTGAAGATCGCTTCGCGTATTCAAAACCGGTTGTAGTTAGCGTAACCACTTATCAGCATATATTTGTCGCGCCTCCGCCGCCGGCAAGTTTGGGTTACCCGGTATTCTACCTTCCGGGCGATTACCAGGGATGGTCACCGTCAACTGCCGGAACAGCTGCCGCGCCAACAGATGGCGTTTACAAAACAGGTGGTGTTTATGAAGGCTTTATGTACGTGCCCGCGGGCGGTACTAATCAGTTCAAGTTTACAAGCGCGCCTGATTGGAACCATATCAACTATGGTGATTCAGGAACAGCCGGTTTGTTAACTACAGACGGCGCCGCTGCAGGTATGACGTTACCGGGCCCCGGCTTTTATGAAGTATCGGCAAATCCAACTACACTTGCCTGGACCGCCACGCTTGAAACATGGGCCATTATAGGCGATGCCACGCCAAATGGCTGGGGTACTGAAACACCAATGACCTATGACCCGGCTTATCATGCCTGGAAGGTGACACTTAACCTTATCCATAATGGTTCATTCAAATTCAGGGCAAATAATGCCTGGAACATTGATTTTGGTATTGAAACCGCAACAGGCAGGCTATATTTTGCCGATAACCCCATATTTGGCGGTGGTGGCGCAAAAGGTGGGCTGGATAACCTTACCGTTCCCGAAGACGGTAACTACACAATTTACTTAGACCTTAGCGACCCTAATACCTATCGTTATTATTTAGACAAACATTAATTTTCTTCCTCGGGCAGTGCATTTGCACTGCCTGATTTTAATAATTCATCATAACATGAAATTTAAATCTGCAAGGGCCCGCACTGCAAACAATACTTACATTGCCGTTCGGCATGCCAACTATATATCGGCAAATATTTTTACCGGGTTCCGCATCAGTTTAAATTATTATTTACACAGCTGTAATGCCCGCACATGGTTTTAATACGGCTAAATTCATTACTATATTTAATTCATGAAATTTATTAAGATCACACTTATGCTTGCGTGCCTTTTGAACATACCGGACCTCATGGCGCAATCGCCCGTGTTAACCCCCGGTACTATAGAAACTGTTACCATTGGCGAACAGGACATCGCTTTCAAAACCACCAATGCATACGGAAAGGTGACCATCTACAGCCCTTCGGTAATACGGGTGCGGTTGGACAAGAAACCGATAGAGGGCAATTTTTCATACGCCGTAGTGGGCGAACCTCAACACACACATTCCCATATTACACAGGATAATGAGGAGATAACGATAACTACCGATTCGCTAAAAGCGATCATAAAAAAAGAGCCATTTTCCATTGCGTTTTACACGCCCGATGGCAAACTGATAAATGAAGATGAGCACGGACTAACCACCTCATGGGTAGGGGAGTCTGTTACCACATATAAAACATTACAGGACGACGAGCATTTTGTTGGTTTGGGCGAAAAAACAGGAAACCTTGACCGCAAAGGAAACGGCTATACAAACTGGAACTCGGATGTATACGGCTATAGCATTACGCAGGATCCATTGTATTCGTCCATCCCGTTCTATATCGGCATCCACCATAATTTAAACTACGGTATTTTTTTAGATAATACCTTTCAAACTGATTTTAACTTCGGCGCCAGCAACAATCGTTTTTCATCATTTGGCGCTCGCGGCGGCGAAATGAACTACTATTTTATTTACCATACCCGCCTAGCCGATATTATTAGCTCTTATACCTCGTTAACGGGCCGTATGCCATTACCGCCGCTATGGTCGTTAGGTTACCAGCAAAACAGGTACAGCTACTACCCGGCAACTGAAGTGATGCGTGTAGCGCGCACCTTACGTGAGAAACGCATCCCGGCTGATGGCATAACGCTTGATATTCATTACATGGATCAATATCAGCTTTTCACCTGGAACAAAAGTCGTTTCCCTAACCCGGCGCTGATGAATGATTCGCTCCGTAAAATGGGATTCAGGACAACTGTAATTGTCGACCCCGGTATTAAGGTTGAAAAAGGCGCGCCTGCTTATGAAAGCGGTTTAAAGGATGATGTATACATAAAATATGCCGATGGCGAGCCCTACACCGGGCAGGTTTGGCCTGGCTGGTGTAATTTCACCGATTTTACCAGCGCGAAGGGCCGTGCATGGTGGCGCAAACAGGTTAAATTTTTTGAAGATTCGGGCGTGAGCGGTATCTGGAACGATATGAACGAAATATCGACCTGGGGCCAGAAAATGCCTGATAACGTAGTTTTTAATTACGATGGAAAAGTAACCACACATTTGGAAGCGCATAACGTTTATGGCATGCAAATGGCCCGATCAAGCTATGAGGGTGCTGTTGAACAATTTAAAGAGCGCCCGTTCATCCTGTCACGTTCGGGTTTTGCGGGTTTGCAGCGTTATTCGGCTATATGGACAGGGGATAACCGCTCAGAAGACAACCATATGCTACAAGGGGTGCGTTTGCTGAACAGTTTGGGATTAAGCGGCATGTCATTCACCGCTATGGATATTGGCGGCTTTACTGGTAACCCGTCTATCCCTTTATATACCCGTTGGATACAATTGGGCGCGTTCATTCCTTATTTCCGTAACCATACGGCACTCAACACCAAAGCATCTGAGCCGTGGAGCTTTGGTGAGGATGTGCTGGATATATCGCGCAATTACATTAGTCTGCGTTATCAATTGTTGCCTTATTTGTATTCGACTTTTTATGAATCGACACAAAATGGCATGCCTGTAATGCGTTCATTAGCCATAAATTACACTTTCGACCCCAAAATTCTATTGCCCGATTACCAGAACCAGTATGAGTTTGGCAACGCTTTTATGGTAGCGCCATTTGAAAGCGACAAAGATTACGGTAAGATATATTTCCCTAAAGGCACCTGGTACGATTTGTACAATGGTTCGGTTGAGAACGGCAAACAGGCTAAAGTGGTACCATTAAACATCAGCAAATTGCCTGTATATGTTAAAGGTGGTAGTATCATCCCTATGCAGTCGTTGGTGCAGTCGACCGCCATATTGCCAGCCGATACGCTCACGGTACATGTTTATAATGGCAACACTGCCAATAGTTTTGTGTATTATGAAGATGACGGAAAAAGCTTTGGCTACCAGCAAGGTGTATATTATAAACGCGCCATACAATTTAGCCCTGCGCAACGTAATATTATTTTTACAGCGGCAGAGGGTAGTTATAAAACCCATTTTAAGTACATAAAACTTATATTGCACGGGTTTGATCAGGCCAATAACCTGCACAACGGCAAAGCCGAAATCAAATTACAAAGCGGTAATTATTCGTTTTTAAGCGCGGCTGCGGCAACTGACCCGCAAGGTAGTGCCAGCGCGCCTGAAACCTGCCCGGTTAAATATGCGTTAATAAACAACAGCTCAAATACTATAGAATTGAATTACTAATAAACTAATAAAGGAGAAGGAATTGTGATTATGACTACTAAAATATCGATACTTAAATTAAGCAGCTTACTGGCAATTGTAGTATTTGCAGGCTTTGGGTGCAGCAAATCAAAAAATACACCACCGGTAAAAGTTACCCCGCCGCCAACAAACACCGACCCGGCGCAATATGGCACCCCATACAGCGGCGTGCCCCCGACAAAGGATATTGTGATGTACGAGGTGAACATTAAAACCTTTACGCCTGCAAATTTCCAGGGTGTAGAAGCCCGTTTGGATTCTATTAAAGCATTAGGCGTAAACGTTATTTGGCTGATGCCGACTTACCCTATCGGTACTGATAGTAAAAGCGTTGGCTCGCCTTATTGTGTGAAAGATTATGAAGGAGTGAATTCGGCATTCGGAACCTTGGATGACCTGCGCGCGTTGGTTGCCCAGGCACATACCTTAGGTATGGCCGTAATATTGGATTGGGAAGCTAATGATACTTCGTGGGATAATTCATGGATCACTGCTCACCCATCATGGTATGTACAAAACGGGAGTGGTGTTATACAGCAGCTTTCTAATTATACTGATGTCGCCGCATTAAATTTCAATAACAATGATATGCGCCTGGCCATGATCAAGGCCATGAAGTACTGGGTGCTTACCGCGAATGTTGATGGTTACCGTTGTGATTTTGCCGACAACGCGCCAACTGACTTCTGGGCGCAGGCACTGGACACGCTGAATAACATGAAAACGCACAAACTGATTTACCTTGCTGAAGGAACTACCGGTTCGGATATTTCAGCAGGTTTCCAGATGGATTATGCCTTTAGCTATTATGGCACACTTAAGGCCATATATGCTGGTACGCAAACGCCGACATATCTTTTCGGCACCAATAGCACAGAGAACGCTTCGCTGCCTTCACCCGGCTTGAAATTACGGTATATTACCAACCATGACGATGCATCATCCGACGGCAGCACCATACAGCTGTATGGCAGCAAACAAGGCGCATTGTCGGCCTTTGTTATAGCTGTTTATATGGGCGGTGTGCCACTTATTTACAGCAGCCAGGAAGTGGGCTACCCCAACAAAATAAACTTCTTTAATAATGTGCCGGTTGATTATACCGCGAACCCCGATATGGTAGCGACTTACAAGCAAATATTAGCATTCAGGGCTGCGCATGAGGCCGTAAAAACCGGTACATTAACGGAATATACCGACGGAAATGCAGTGGCGTTTGAGAAAGTATCAGGAACTGATGATGTGGTAGTGATAGTAAATGTCCGCAACAGTGTTCAAACCTATAGTGTACCTGCCGCATTACAGAGCCCAACATTCACAAACGGATTTACCGGTGCAACTGTTATACTCGGTGCTACTTACACCTTACAGCCATATCAATACCTGGTGTTGAAGAAATAAACATAAACTGGTTAAGTAACCGCTCTGGCGGTAAAGGTCCTCCTTTAATTGAGGGCCTTTTTTTGGCTATTCAGTGATCCTAACATTTGCACTATAGGATAAAAATATCATAAAACACTATCTTTTTAGGCCAGAATAATCCTTTTTATGGCCTTTTTTCGACCTGTAACTAATCCGTTTTTTGATAAAGCAGCACACAAAAACGACGGATTTATACCATTATTCAGCAAAAAAGTACCATAAATAGGTAGCAAATAGCCTGTTTGTGCATCCCATTAGTAAACATTTTAGCTATAATTTATAGGAAAATCAGCTATGAAAAGCAAAAAAAGCCGATTTGGAATGAAGCGTATCAATTTTTTTTAATTAAAATCTTAAATCCATGTTTTTAGCTGATAATCAAGCTTAATATAATTTTAGCTATTGCGATTAAAGCGTTTCAAAATTGTTGTAAATAGCTAAAAATCAACTATTTATGAAAAATAAATTTGCTTTTATATTTTAATCTTTCCTATGTTTGGAACACCAAAACAGGAGAACCTAAGTAACACCCTGTATATTTTATTATTTATTAATTAAAACCTATTGCTATGAACAATTCATTGTACTACCTAACCGCGTATGGTTAAATCGCCCAAATTTCCTTTAATCAGGAGCAACTCATAAACACTAATCATAAACCAACTATTAAAATTTTCATTCATGAGAAAAAAAATTACGTTTTTATTCTTCTTGCTATTAACGGGCATCTCAATTGCCTTTGCGCAAAACATAACCGTAAAAGGTACAGTTAGCGATAAAACAGGAGCAGGATTAGCAGGGGTAACCGTTGCCGTAAAAGGCACCACCATAGGAACCCAAACAGATGGTAACGGGCATTATTCTATAAACGCCCCCGCAAATGGAACTATGGCATTTTCATTTATTGGCTATACAAGTAAGGAAGTAGTAATAGCTAATAAATCTGTTATTAACGAAACTTTAGAAGACAATACAACCGGCCTTAATGAGGTTGTTGTTATTGGTTACGGTACGCAAAAGAAAGCTACTGTTACGGGCGCATTATCAAGCGTTGGAGCTAATGACATTAAGGATAAGCAATTAACACGTGTTGAGGATGCTTTACAGGGGCAAGCCGCAGGTGTTTTGGTTACCCAAAGTTCAGGTGCACCCGGCGCACAGCCAAGCGTTATTATAAGGGGTTACAATTCACTATCAAACTCTAATCCGCTGTATGTAATTGACGGCCAAATATGGGATAACGGCGGCTACGATGCTGTAAATCCTAATGATATTGAATCAATACAAGTATTAAAAGATGCTTCGGCTGCGATTTATGGTTCCAAATCATCAAACGGGGTTATATTAATAACAACCAAAAAAGGAAAAATAGGCGCGCCAAAAGTTAATTATAATTTTTATTACGGCACACAGAGCGTTATCAAAAAACTGGATTTAGTAAACGCATCTCAGTATGCCCAGTTAAGAAATGATGCTACTAAAGCCGGCTACCTTGACCAGTACAACACATTAGATGGCGGTCCTACTCCGTATGTAGCACCCTTTGCCAATCCGTCGTCATATGGTACCGGTACAAACTGGCAGGATGAAATATTTGGCCATGCACCGGTTATGCAGCAAAATTTATCGGTAAGCGGTGGTACTGATGCGTCAAGTTACTATACTTCATTTGGTTATTTGGACCAAAAGGGTGTTGTTACACCAAACGAGTCTGATTACAAAAAGGCTACATTTAAAGTGAATACCAGTTTTAATCCTAAAAAATATCTCACTTTTGGCGAAAACTTTAATTACGCTTATATCAGGAGCACTACAGCATTTAATACCAACAGTTTGTTCGGCGGCCCGCTTAGTGATGCTATAAACCTTGATCCTATTACGCCGGTTTTACAAACAAATTATGCATCGCTGCCTACACCTAACGTATACACAACTAACTCGCAGTACATTTTGCGTAATGGCCAGGGCATCCCTTATGCCATATCACCATATGTATTTAACGAGATAGGTAACCCTATAGCGCTCGAGCAGATTGAAAAAGGGAATTATGGCTGGTCGCATACTTTACAGGGCAACGCGTTTTTAGAAATTAAACCGATAACGGGCCTAAGCATTAAAACTAATATCGCCGCTAAACAGGCTTTTTATGGTTCTGAAAGTTACAGGCCATTATATTATGCTACTAATATCCTGAACGCACTTCCGCCGGCTACCAACAGTCAGTACAGGGAATCAAACCAAAACCTGGAATGGAACTGGGACAATACCATTACTTATGAACGTTCTATTGGTAAACATAATTTTAGTTTATTGGCAGGTACCTCACAGGAACAATACCACGGTTATGGTGTAAATGCCACTTATTATGGCGAACCTATTGTTAATCAACCTGACGCGTCATTTAATTTCGCACTTCCAAATGCTGATAAAGTAGGAGGCGGCTTTGACGCCCAGCCCTATCACCGCGCCTCACTTTTCGGTCGTTTAACTTACGATTATGATGGCAAGTACTTATTACAGGGTATCTTCCGGCATGACGGATCATCAAAGTTCGGCCAGGATAAAATTTATGGTAATTTCCCGTCAATATCAGCCGGTTGGGTGGTTTCAAAAGAAGATTTCTTCCCGAAAAATAATGTTGTTGATTATTTAAAGATCCGTGGCTCATACGGTATAATGGGCAACGAACAGGCACTTGACTTTTTCCAGTACTCACCGGTTGTTGCAGGTATAGGCAGTTATGTTTTTGGGCAGGAAGGCGGTCAGACATTAGTGACCGGTTACGGCCCCAAAACGCTCGCTAACCCATTGTTACAATGGGAAAGGGATAAATCAACTGACATAGCTATCGACGCTACACTATTCCACGATTTCACCTTGACAGTTGATTATTACAATAAAAAATCAGACCAGTTGTTGATGCAGATAGCTCTTCCGGCTTATGCAGGTGTTACCAATGCGCCATATTTTAATGCAGGTGGTGTAACCAATAAAGGCATTGAGGTTCAATTAGGCTACGACAAAAGGATTGGCGACTTTAACCTGCATTTAAATGGTAATATCGCGCATAACAAAAACGTAGTTACCGACCTTAATGTATTGCCGTTTATTGACAATGGCGGCTGGCAAAGTGCCACTACTAACCAGCAGCGTACCCAGGTTGGACAGCCAATATACGCTTATTATGTTTACAAGGTTATAGGTATATTCCAGTCGCAGGCAGAGGTTAACAATTATAAAAACCCTGATGGGTCGCTTATACAACCCGATGCTAAACCGGGTGATTTTAAATACGCGCACCCGACTAATTCAGGCCCGCTTGGCCCCTCAGACCGCCAGTTTGACGGCAGCCCGTTCCCGACCTGGACATATGGGTTTAATTTCTCAACCAGCTACAAGCAATTTGATATAAGTGTATTCGGACAAGGTGTTTGGGGTAATAAAGTTTTTCAGGAATACCGTCGTTTGGATCTGAAAGGATCTAACTATCCTGTAGCAGCTTTAAATGCCTGGACATCCACTAATACAAACACCAACTATCCAAGGTTAACCGACCAGGACCCTAACCACAATTTTACCAATCCGTCAGATTTTTATCTGCAAAGCGGTGCTTACTTCCGCATAAAAAATATGCAGATAGGTTACACGTTGCCAAAATGGATTAACGACAAGTTACAGGTTACTAAAATACGTATTTACGTAGCTGCCGATAACCTGGCAACTATCACAAAATACAATGGGTATGATCCTGAATTATCAAGCGGCTTAGACCAGGGTGTTTACCCGGCTGCCCGTACATTCAGGGTTGGGCTGGATGCAACTTTGTAAAAATTAACTGATTTAAAAAATATTAGCATGAAAAAAAATCTTAATTACACAGCGATTTTTTTACTTGGGCTCGGTTTATTCACGTCCTGTAAAAAATCCTACCTGAATACCGTCCCAAGCGGACAGTTTTTACAGCAAAATTATTATTCAAATACCGATGAGGCATTTGCCGGCCTTGTGGCAGCTTATGATCCGCTGGTTACTGAAACAGGCGGTTTAGATGGTACCTACACCGATTCTCGTGGGATGCTGAATTCTGCATCAGACGATTGTTATGCAGGTGGTGGCAGCCAGGGTGACACGCCCGACTGGCAAGTATGGAATAACTATTCATTAACCTCTGGCCAGGGGCCGCAACAAGCCTTTTGGCCAATCAATTACCTGGGTGTGAGCCGTGCAAACACCATTATTACAATTCTTTCAACGCAAACTATCGCAGGATTGTCTGATGCTAACAAAACACGCTTTACAGCCGAAGCCGAATTTTTGCGTGCCCATTACTACTTTGATTTGGTAAGGTTGTTTAAGAATGTGCCGTTGATAACAAAACCGCTTGCTCCGGCTGATATTTACAATCAACCACAGGCAAAACCTGCTGACGTATATGCACAAATAGAAGCTGATCTAAAGGCAGCTATTCCTAACCTGCCCGTTACCCTTCCAACAAGTGAATATGGCCGTGTAACACAGGGTGCTGCAGTTGCCTTATTAGGCAAGGTTTTACTGTATGAAGAAAAATGGTCCGATGCGGCTGCGCAGTTAAAATTGGTTAATGGTACTACTCCCGGTGGTACAACCGAAACCTACGGTTATAAATTGCAGGCCAATTATGCTTCGATATTTAGCCCTGAAAACAAGTTTAACAGCGAGTCGATTTTTGAATTAAACTTTTCGCCAAGCCAGGCTTACACCTGGAATAACTGGAATTCATTTAAGGGTGATGTATATAGCGAAATGATAGGCCCGTCTGCTTTTTCTGATGCAACGTATGCAGGCGGTTGGGGTTTCAACCCTATAACTACTAAGCTTGTTGATGCATTTAAACATCCATATTATAACACTGCAGGCCCAACTGATCCAAGATATGGAGCTACTATGTATAATATGGACAGCTTATCAACTCTTGAAAACACTACTTATGAGCACAGGTATCAAAATACAGGCTGGTTTGTACAAAAATATGCACCGTTAACTAAATACAAAGCTACCCAGGGAACTCCCGAGCTTAATTTCCCTGATGATTACATCGAGATACGCTTAGCCGATACTTACCTGATGGAGGCCGAAGCATTGGTACGCGGAGGCGGTGACGCAGTTAGGGCCGCTGCTTTGATAAATGCTGTCCGGGCTCGTGTTGGGTTAGCGCCGGTTACTGCTACTATGGATAACATTAAAGCAGAAAGGCAATTGGAGCTGGCTACCGAAGGCCATCGCTGGTATGACTTAGTGCGTTGGGGGGATGCTAAAACCGAACTTGCGTTCAAAGGTTTCAAAGACCCTACAAATGAGGTGCTGCCAATACCGCTTAAAGACTTAGCAAACACTAAACTGGTTCAAAACCCGGGTTATGCTAAATAATGGTTAAATATAAATTGGTTAAAAAACTGCCGGGTAATACCGGCAGTTTTTATGAAAAACAAGCAGCAGTATGTTGATGAGAATTAAACTAAAAGTTTGTGCGGGGATATTGCTAAGTCTTGGTATTATATCATGCTCGGGGAAAAAGGCTGCAAGCAGTAATTATGTTTACACCCCTCCGCCGGTTCCGGTTGATAAGGGTTGGACGTTTGAAACTACACCTGCCTGGGCCGATGAATTTAACTATTCGGGTACGCCCGATACCAGCAAATGGACCTATGACCTGGGCGCAGGCGGCTGGGGAAATGCGGAACTTGAAGATTATACAAAAGCGCTGACCAACATTAGTGTTGATACCGGCATTCTAACCATAACCGCACGCAAAGAGAGCGTAGGCGGTGCTAACTATACCTCGGCACGCATGGTTTCAAAAGGCAGCGGCAGTACATTGTATGGCCGTATCGAGGTTAGGGCGAAATTGCCATCGGGTGTAGGCACATGGCCCGCTATATGGATGCTGCCTGATACCTATGCTTATGGCGACTGGCCAAAATCAGGCGAAGTGGATATCATGGAGATGGTGGGATATGATCAGGGGAATGTGCATTTCAGCGCGCATAACCAGTTATACTATGCCGGTAATGCAAAAACCAGTACTTATAATATCCCTACAGCTTCATCGGCATATCACGTATATCGTGAGGACTGGACGCCCTACGCCATTAGAGGGTACTATGATAACAACCTTGTTTTTACTTATGTAAATAATGGCTCAGGCCCGGCTGCATGGCCTTACGATCAAAAATTTCATTTGCTGATGAATATAGCAGTTGGCGGAAGCTGGGGCGGGTTACAGGGAGTTGACGATAGTGCGTTCCCTACAACCATGCAGGTAGACTATGTGCGGTTTTATAAAATGATTAACAAATAACCGAATGATTATTTGTTAACGGGTTTCCGGAGAAATAAATACAACCTATGAAGAACTTAAAAAAAATTGCAGCCTATCTTGTCGCCATATCTTTTGCTGCATTAACTGTTGCGTTAACAGCTTGCAGTAAATCAAGTACGCCGGGAGGCAACGGTGGTTACAAAGGCGGGGGCGGCAGCGACACGGTAGTGGTGGTTAAACCCGTAAAAACCGATGTGAAAATGTGGCTTACAAATGCCGATCAATCAAAATTGCTGTCTAAACAAAATATCGCGTTGAACTTTAGCAGTACAACCAACTCAAATACAACCATAAACGTTGATACAACCACAACTTATCAAACTATTGATGGGTTTGGTTTTGCCCTCACAGGCGGCAGCGCGCAGGTAATTAACGGTTTATCTTCCAACTTAAACACTGCGCTAATAAAAGAACTTTTCTCAACTGATAGCGCCAGTATAGGTATCAGTTATATACGCCTCACGATAGGTGCATCCGATATGAGCGCTTCGGCATTCACTTATGACGATATGTCAAACGGCACCGATGTCAACCTTAACAATTTCAGCATAGCTAAAGAAGAAGTTGACCTGATACCTACCCTAAAAAAGATAATAGCTATCAACCCCAATATAAAAATACTGGCCTGCCCATGGAGCGCGCCAGCATGGATGAAAACCAACAATAATCTTTCAGGCGGTAGCTTATTGCCACAATATTACAGCGTATATGCAAATTACTTTGTGAAATACATACAGGCTATGGCCGCGGAAGGCATTACTATCAATGCGGTAACGCCTCAAAACGAACCATTAAATGCCAACAACAATCCGGCTATGGTAATGCAGGATACCGCTGAAGCCAAATTTATAGGTTCTTACCTCGGCCCGGCGTTTCAAACAGCTGGTTTAACAACCAAAATAATTTGCTACGATCATAACTGCGACCGCCCGGATTACCCTGAATATGTTTTAAAGGATGCAACTGCAAGCCCTTATGTTGACGGTTCGGCCTTTCACTTGTATTTGGGCGATATATCGGCTATGTCGCCGGTACATAATGCCTTCCCAACCAAGAATATTTATTTTACCGAGCAAGCCACTTTTGGCGGGGGCACATTCGGCGGCGATCTTAACTGGCACGTTAACAATTTAATTGTAGGCGCTACCCGCAACTGGAGCCGTAATGTAATTGAATGGAACCTGGCATCAGACCCCAACTTCGGTCCGCACACTAATGGCGGCTGTACAACCTGCCAGGGCGCTGTAACTATTAGCGGCAACACAGGCATTACACGCAATGTATCGTACTATATCATTGCTCATGCCTCTAAATTTGTAAGGCCGGGTGCTGTACGTATAGCATCCGATGCTTCAACTACATTGCCAAACGTGGCTTTTAAAAATGCCGATGGCTCAAAGGTGCTTATTGTTTTAAATAACAATGCCGGCACGCAAACATTCAACATAAAATTCAACTCAAAAATAGTAACCACCACATTAAGCAATGGCGCAGTAGCAACTTATGTGTGGAAATAAAAAACAGCTAAAAATTATAATGAATAACCATTTACGATCCCTGATATTCTGCTGCGCGACCGCCTGTGTAACCGCTTTTTCGGCTTCGGCACAATCACATTATTCCGATGCCCAGATAGCTGCAAAATCCGACAGCCTGATAAAGCTGATGACCTTGCAGGAAAAGGTAGCGACGATACATGGCAACTCTTCTTTTACATCAGCCGGTGTACCCCGTTTAGGTATACCTGAGCTGGTAACCTCCGATGGCCCGCACGGCGTACGTGTTGAACACGGCAGGGGTTACCAGGACCAGAAAAATGTACTTGATTCAGGTACATATCTGCCCACCGGCGTTTGCCTTGCCTCAACCTGGAACCCCGCTCTGGGCTTTGCTTTCGGGTCGGTATTGGGCAGCGAGGCTAATTTTAGGGGTAAAGATGTGATACTTGGTCCCGGTATAAATATTATGCGTTCACCCCTTAACGGTCGCAATTTTGAATATGAGAGTGAGGATCCGTACCTCATCTCGCAAATGGTAGTGGGGTATATTAAAGGGGTGCAGAGTGAAGGCGTATCGGCATGTGTAAAGCATTTCGCCGCCAATAACCAGGAAACCCTGCGTAATAGTATTGATGTGCAAATGAGCGAACGCGCCCTGCGCGAAATATACCTGCCCGGTTTTAAAGCTGCCGTACAGGTAGGGGGTGTAAATACGCTGATGGGTTCATACAACAAATTCCGCGGTCAATGGGCCACGCAAAATAATTACCTTTTAAATCAAATATTGAAAAAGGAATGGGGCTTCAAAGGTTTGGTGATGAGCGATTGGGGCGCGGTACACAGCACCACCCAGGCCCTATGGAACGGTTGCGACCTTGAAATGGGCACCGACCTTAGCCTTGGCCGCCACCCCGACTATGGCAAATACTTTTTAGGTGATACCGTAGTATCATTGGTAAAAAACGGGCAGATACCCGAATACCTGATCAACGATAAAGTTCGCCGCATACTGTATGTAATGTACAAAACCAATATGATAGGCGGCACCCGTCAAAAAGGCGCGTACAATACCAAAGCCCACCAGCAAACCGCTGAAAAAGTAGCCGAAGAAGGCATAGTACTGCTTAAAAATGAAAATAAAATACTGCCGCTAAATGCAGGTGTGAGATCAATTGCAGTAATAGGTTACAATGCTGATAGAAAACAATCATTCGGCGGTGGTAGCTCACAGGTAAAAGCTTTTTATGAGGTTACACCATTACAGGGGCTTGAAAATGTTGGCGGCAAAAAGGTAAAGATCACCTATTGCAAAGGCTATAATATTGAACGCGCTGCAGGCCCCGATCTGGCTTTGATAGACCAGGCTGTACAAGCCGCCAAAAAATCGGACGTAGCCATCATTGTAGGCGGCTGGACACACGGCTACAACTACCATGAGTGGAGCGATAACGCTTACGATGCCGAAGATACCGACAAGCCAAACATGGATATGCCCTTCGGCCAAAATGAACTGATAAAGGCGGTACAAGCTGCAAATCCAAAAACAATAGTAGTATTAATAGGCGGCGGGCCGATAGATATGTCGCAATGGGTGGATAATGCTAAGGGCATCATACAGGCATGGTACCCCGGTATGGAAGGCGGTAACGCGTTGGCAAAAATTATTTTTGGCCAGGTAAACCCTTCAGGTAAACTCCCGGTTACTTTCCCCAAAAAATTACAGGATTCACCCGCTATAAAATTGGGCCAATACCCCGGCGACAGCGTAACCGTAAATTACCTGGACGATATTTATGTGGGCTACCGCTACTATGATACGTTTAAAGTTGAGCCGCAATTTCCATTCGGTTATGGTTTATCATACACCAGTTTCCAGTACAGTAACCTGCAAATAAACGCTGCTGATAAAAAAGCCACTGTAACCTTCACCATAAAAAACACCGGCAGCCGTGATGGCGCCGAAGTAGCGCAGCTTTATGTAAAACAGGAAAAACTAAACCTGCCCCGCCCTGAAAAAGAGTTGAAGGGTTTTGAAAAAGTTTTCCTGAAAGCGGGCGAGGAGAAAAAAGTAACGCTCACATTAAATGAGGATGCTTTCAAATATTTCAATGATGTTAAAAATGAATGGGAAATGGATCCCGGTGTGTTTGATTTTATTGTTGGTAGTTCATCACGCGACATCAGATTGAATGGCAAGGCAGAATTATAATTTAAAAAATTGATTGATTTCAACCCAATAAAACCTTATAAATGAAAAGATCATTATTATTAATGTTAACAGGTGCGTGTACGTGCATTTTACAGGCGCAAGCAGTTACCATTAAAAAACATATACATACTATTGCCCCGTATACGGCAAAAAATAAGTCGGTAATGGTATATACCACTGCCGATAACACCAGTTACCGCCTTACTAAAACGGCAACGTTAACATTTAAAGAGCATCAGCAGCCAATAGAAACCGAAGCCTGTATTTTTGTCGACCCGGCAAAAACCTTTCAATCCTATTTAGGGATAGGCGGCGCGCTTACTGATGCCTCGGCCGAAACATTTTATAAATTACCAAAAAATAAACAGCAGGAAATACTAAATGCCTATTACAATACAAAAACAGGAATAGGCTATACCATAGGGCGTACCAGTATCCAAAGCAGCGATTTTTCAAGTGATACATATAGCTATGTGGCCGATAATGATATTTCGCTCAAAACATTCAGCATTAACCATGATTTAAAATATCGCGTCCCCTTTATAAAACAAGTAATTGCCGCCGCTGGCGGTAAACTAACATTATATGCCACCCCATGGAGCCCGCCTGCATGGATGAAAACGAATAATGATATGCTGCACGGCGGCAAGTTAAAGCAGGAATATGACCAAACATGGGCCAACTTTTATATCAAATTTATTAAGGCCTATGAAAAGCAGGGCATACCTATCTGGGGGCTTTCCGTGCAAAACGAACCCATGGCTAACCAAAAATGGGAATCGTGCATTTACACTGCCGGAGACGAACGCGATTTCATAAAAAAATATTTGGGCCCAACGCTGTGTAAAAGCGGCATGGCCGATAAAAAGCTAATTATTTGGGATCATAACCGTGATTTGCTGTACCAGCGCGCAAGCACTGTTTTAGAAGACCCGGAAGCAGCCAAATATGTTTGGGGGGTAGGGTTCCATTGGTATGTGCGCGATGCATTTGATAACGTAAAGCGCGTTAACGAGGCTTTCCCTGGTAAGAATTTAATATTTACCGAAGGCTGCAACGATAAATACGATGCTACCAAAATAAACGACTGGAAATACGGCGAGATATACGGTAAATCAATGGTGAATGATTTTAATAACGGCGTAGTAGGCTGGACAGATTGGAACATACTGCTGGACGAAAATGGCGGCCCTAACCATGTGGGCAACTTTTGTTTCGCCCCCATACATGCCGATACTAAAACCGGCGCGCTTACCTATATGAATTCATTTTACTACATAGGGCATTTTTCAAAATTCATAAAACCGGGTGCAAAACGTATCATCAGCTCATCAAACCGCGACCAGTTGTTAACCACTGCTTTTATAAATAAAGACAATAAATTAGTGGTGATTGTATTAAATTTAACCGATGAGAATTTGCCTTATAACTTGTGGATAAAAGGCATGGCCGCAAATACAACCAGTTTGCCGCATTCAATTACCACGCTTATAGTTCAATAATAAACGGCTGTTACCAATTACAGCCTTGTGCCGATATAAATAGCTTGTAAAGCGATAATGAAAAGTAACAGGAAACTATTTTTGATCTTGGTTTTTATTGTACCGCTTGTGGTTATTTTTTCGCAGTGCCTTACCATCAACAAAAATAAACCCGACCCGCGCGACGCTATTTTTGCTGGTGCCACAACCTGTATAAACTGCCATAAGGATATATACAATAGTTACGTGCATACTGCCCATTTTTCAACTACGCGCCTGACCGATATTCACAGCATTGCCGGTAGTTTCGATCATGGTAAAAACGTGTTCTATTTCAACAAAGACCAAAAGGTGGTAATGGAACAACGGAAAGATGGCCTGTACCAGGTAGCTTACGATAAAGGGAAAGAAGTGAGGGCCGAACGTTTCGATATTACCTTTGGCGGGGTAAAGGCCGAAAGCTATTTATACTGGAAAGGAAATAAAATGTACCAGTTGCCGCTGTCGTATTTTAAAACTTTGGGATGGACGAACAGTCCGGGTTTTGACTCAACTTATGCTGATTACGGCAGGGTGATAGGTCGCCGTTGTTTTGAGTGCCACGCCTCATATGTCAACGATTTGCCGATGAAGAATCAAAGTCTCGACCAAACCGAGGAGTTAGATAAAAAATCGGTTATGCTGGGCATTGATTGTGAGCGCTGCCACGGGCCCATGACCAATCACGTAAATTTCCACACGGCATATCCTAATGAGAAAGACCCGCATTATGTGGCCAGGTATGCTTCACTATCGCGGGCGCAACGGATAGATATGTGCGCGGTTTGCCATTCAGGGAACAAAACCCGCGTTATAAGACCAACTTTCTATTTTAAGCCTGGTGATACACTTTCGAATTTTTTAGAAACGCCATTGTTTCCGGCGCCGATGGATTCAACTAAATTGGATGTGCATGGCAACCAGGCGCAACTCTTAGCCAGCAGTAAATGCTTCATCAATAGCAAAATGGATTGCGTTACCTGCCACGATGTACATAAAACCGATAGGGGAAACCTGGCCATGTATTCGCAAAAATGTATGAGCTGCCATAACACAGCGAATCATAGTTTTTGCCCTATGGCATCGACATTAGGTGCAGCAATAAAAAATAATTGCATAGATTGCCACATGCCAAAACGATCGTCGAACGTAATTGCGGTCGAAACAGCCGGCAAAGGCAGGGATGTACCTTACCAGGTGCGCACCCACCATATAGCTGTATATGCCGATGCATCGCAAAAAGTATTAAACTTTTTAAAAAACGCCAATAAACCAACATCAAAATAGAATAAGTATAGTCGTAATATTTAACCTGTTTACTATGAATATTTCTACAAAAAATTGCCTGCGTGCATTAACGGCTGCAATACTCATCATTGCACCGTTTATACTAAGGGCACAGCAGGGGTTTATATCCACCCGCGGAAAAGAAGTTATCGGCCCCGATAAAAAACCGTTTTTAATGCGGGGTACCAACCTGGGCAACTGGCTCATACCCGAAGGTTATATGTTCCTGCACAATGAGAAGACCAAAATAAATTCGCCAAAGCTGATAAATGAGGCGTTGGAAGAATTAATAGGCCCCGATGCGACCACCGCCTTCTGGAAAAAATATCTGGATAATTATGTTACCCGGGCAGATATACATTATTTGAAAACTACAGGGATGAATTCCATCCGCATCCCGTTCAACTACAAACTATTTACTTACGAGGATTATTTGGGCGAAAATAACCCAAATCGTGGCTTTGAAATTTTAGATAAGGTGATAGGCTGGTGCAAAGCCGAAGGGATTTATGTAGTGCTGGATATGCACTGCGCCCCCGGCGGCCAAACCGGCGATAATATTGATGATGGCTATGGCTACCCGTTCCTGTTCCTGAATCCCGGCTGCCAACAGCAAACCATACAAATATGGGCAAGGATAGCTGCCCACTATAAGAACGAAACCGCTGTAATGGGTTACGATTTACTGAATGAGCCTATGGCGCATTATTTTAATGCCGATAGCCTTAACCACTACCTGGTACCTTTCTACAAAAAACTGGTAGCGGCGGTACGTAAGGTTGACAAGAACCACATCATGATATTAGGCGGTGCGCAGTGGGACAGCAAAATGATGATGTTCGGCAAGCCCTTCGACAGCAAAACCATTTACACCTTCCATAAATACTGGACGCCAACTACGCAGGATGTGATACAGGAATACCTTGACTATCGCAATAAATACAACGTGCCTATTTACTGCGGCGAAACTGGCGAGAACGATGATGTATGGATCCATGATTTCAGGGTGTTGCTCGATAAAAATCATATCGGCTGGCATTACTGGCCCTACAAAAAAATGGAGAGTCCGCGCGGTATAGTCACCTTTAAAGTGCCCGAAGGTTTTAATAAGCTAATTGAATATACCGATAAAGACCGCACCGGCTTCAAAGACATCCGCGATGCCGCCCCCGCCAGCCGCGAGCAGATTAAGCAGGCTTTAAACGGTGTACTTGAGAATTGTAAGTTTGAGAATTGTACACCCAATAAGGGGTATATTGAGGCGTTAGGATTATCGCTAAGCAAATAGTAGTGACAGCAATTATAGCGTTGGGTTTTAAACCCATCGCTATGGAACGAAATGCGGGAAACGGGATGTCCATGCTTACGCTCATTGTAAGTATTTTTTAGTATACTTGTGTATATAACCAATTAACTATTCCTGGTCTGCCGGATTGATTTGAAGTATGGGTAAATATCTACTAAGGGTATTATATATCAATGTATTAGTATTATTATGCGCCTGGCAACATGTTTACGCCCAAAAAACCGTAACCCTTGCCGATACCATTACCCAGCATTATTTTTCGTACAACGAGATAGAGCAGTTGGAAGATACCAGCGGAAAGCTCACGTTTGACCAGGTAAAAAATAACCCTCCTATTGCCGCTAAATTTGTTCCCAGCGCTATTTTCACCCCCAAAGTAACCGACCTTAACACTACCTACTGGTACCGCATCAGGATCAACCACGATAAGGCCACAAAAAACAACTGGCTGCTGGAATTTTTCGACCAGACTACTGATAATATCGAAGTTTATTCGCCCAATACCGATAACGGCTATAGCTATACACACATGGGCAGCGACCTGCCTTTTGCCGACCGCCTATTCCAGCATAAAAACTTCAGCGTAAACATAAACAGCAATTTATACGGCGACCATATTTACTATATCCGCATACGGTCGCACCAGCCGGCAAACGTAATTGTAGTACTACGCTCGGTAAGCTGGTTTGTACATTACGCGCTCGATGAGTACTTTTTCTTCGGTATTTTTTATGGGATGCTACTGGTTTTTAGCCTGTACAACCTCATGATGTTTTTCGCCATACGGCAAATACAATACCTGTATTACATTTTATATAACCTGAATATAGGCTTATATGAAATGTGCGCCGATGGCATTGCCTATCAGTACCTGTGGCCGCACTCGCCGGAGTGGAACCAGTATGCTTATGGTATAGCCTTGTTTTTTGCCAGTATTTTTGGCGTACTGTTTACCCGCAGCCTGTTATATGTTAGGGTAAAAGCCCCCAAATTAAACAAACTGATATGGTGGGTTATCGGCCTGCGTACAGTATTCTTTATCCTGTGCTTAACTGTTAATAAAAACTGGTTCAATTACCGTATAGTTGAAATAGTGCCGCTATTAGTTGCCTGTTACACAGGATATTATATATTGAATAAAGGTTATTGGCCGGCCCGGTTTTTTGTTGTTGGATATAGCTTCTTATTCTTAGGGTTTATTCTGAAAGTACTCATAGCCTTTGATGTACCCTGGCTGCCCTTCGGCCCGCTTACGCATTACAGCCTTAGCTTTTGTTTTATAATGGAGATGCTGTTCATATCCTTTGCCATAGGCGAAAAGGTTCGGATACTTAAAAAGAAAAAGGATTATGCACAAAGGCGCATCATCCGCCAGATGAAACAGAATGAGGAGCTAAAAGATAACATTAACCGCCAGTTGGAAGAGCAGGTGCGCGAACGTACAAAAGAACTGGTTGAAAAATCATTGGTTATTGAGGAGCAGAACGAGGAACTGAAATCGGTCAACATCCTGCTAAAAGAACAGGCGGAAGAAATATCGCGCATAAACGTATTGCTGGAGAACGATAACATAACCCTGCATACCAATATCGAAAAGGTAACGCACGACAGGGTAATGTCTACCCAGGTTGATTTTGAGGAGTTCAGCCGTATATATCCCGACAGGGAAACCTGCTTTAAATTTTTGTCGGATTTGAAATGGGAGAAGGGTTATTCCTGCCGCCGCTGTCATAACGATCATTATAGTAATGGGCACCTGCCGTATAGTCGCCGCTGTTCCAAATGCGGGTATGAAGAATCCGTTATAGCCTATACCATTCTGCAAAACACCCGCATACCAATCAACAAGGCCTTTTACATGATATTCCTGATGTATTCAACCAAAGGCAAAATATCATCGCACAAACTATCCGAAATTGTGGCCATACGCCAAAGCACCTGCTGGGCCTATAGCACCCGCATAAAAAAACTGATGGACCACAAAAAGAAACAACTCAGCAACGCAGGCAGCAAGGGCTGGAGCATGCTGGTGATGGATGAAAGTTAGCAATAGGATCTTCCTTATATTTTTAATTCTATTTTATCCGGTGTTTGTGTCCCCACGATAAGTTTTAGGAAGGTTTTATTGAGAGGCTATTTCCGGGTATTTATCAACCAATTGGGAGTCACCATCGCATAAAACGATAAAGTCTTTCATTAAAGACTTTTCCAAGGCATGAACAAACTTTTGCTTATGATAGGAACGTATTAAAAATAAGCCTTAGCATAGTTATTATCCCTTCAACTACCTCAAATTTAATGTATAAATACAATTTTGCGTATTTTAGCAGCCGATACAGTTACCCTTTTGTGCCGATGCATCCCTAACTAATTATTACAATGAGTTCACCCGTTAAACGAATATTGCTAAAAACCCTTAAAATAAGCGGTATTGTAATTGGCAGCCTGCTTTTATTAATGTTTATCCTGCCATTTCTTTTCCCGCAAACCATCACCAACAAAATAAAGGAATGGGCCAATGGTAACATCAACGGACACGTAGCCTTCAGCAGTACCAGCCTGTCGTTCTTTAAACACTTTCCGTCGCTTACGCTTACATTGTACGATGTTGATCTGAATGGCAGCGCCCCCTTCGAGAAGGACACCCTGGTTTCATCCAAGGAAATTTCATTAGGCATCGATCTTTCATCGGTTTTCAGCAGCAAGGTAACCATAGATAAAATTTACCTTGATAACGCGCTTATCAATATACAAGTAGACAGTGCCGGCCACGCCAATTACAACATTTATAAGGGCTCGAAACAAAACGCCGATACAAAGGCCGACACCAGCAGTGCCTCGTTGGGCATTGACCAGATACTGGTTCAAAACAGCCACCTTATTTATAACGACCGTTCCATCCCCACAAAAATTGAGGCGCGGGGGTTTAATTATACCGGCAGCGGCGATTTATCAAAGGATGTGTTCGACCTGCATACCCATACCGATATTAAGTCGATAGATTTTTATTATGGCGATCAACCCTATATCATCAACAAAAAAGTAAATGCCGATTTGGTAACCAAGATCAACACCAAATCGCTGGCCTTCATCTTCCAAAAAAACGACCTGATGATAAATGATCTGCCCGTTCAATTTATCGGCAAGTTTGCCTTCATAACTGATGGTTACGATATGGATTTCAAGATCGATTCGCATGAGAGCGACCTGAGCGATATATTCAGCGCATTACCGGCAGAATACCAAAAAATGGTTGCCAATACCGATGTGGATGGCACAGGTAATTTACAAATTGAACTAAGCGGAAAATATATAGCCAAAACCAATACTAAACCCGACCTTAGTATGCACTTTAAGGTTAGGGATGGCTACATAGCTGATAACAAAACGCCATCGCCGGTGCGCAATCTGTTTCTGAATTTTGATGCTGATTTGCCCGGCTTGAACCCTGATAGCTTAACGGTAAATATCGATTCGCTGCATTTTAATATCGATAAGGATAATTTTAACGCCGCCCTGCGGATCAAGGGATTAAAAACCCCATACATTTACACCCGTGTAAATACCGAGATCGACCTTCAAAAATGGAACCGTGCTTTCGGTATAAAAACCATCGACCTGAAAGGCCGTTACGCGCTGCATTTATTAGTTGATGGCAAGTATGCCAAAGGAATAGTGCATACAGGTACTATCCGCAAAAAAACGGATACGGTTATAACCAGTATCCCGAAATTCACGTTGCGGTCATCATTTACCAACGGGTATATTAAGTATGCCAAACTGCCGCAATCGGTGAACAATATCACCTTTAACATTAATGCCACCTGTCCCGATAATAACGTTAAACACATCAGCCTGAGCGTTGATAACCTCTCTGCCACCGCTTTAAGCAACTATGTAAAAGGTTATTTCCGGTTAGGCAATACCGATGATTTCCCGGTTGATGCGGCAATGAAAATCAAGTTTCACCTGTCGGACATTAAACAATTCTACCCCATAGACAGCACCGAACTCGAAGGTGACCTCGATGCCGACATCACCACCAAAGGCAAATACCTGCCGGCAAAAAAAATGTTCCCGGTTACGGTGGCTAACATCAGCATGGCCAATGGCAGCATCAAAACAAAATACTACCCGCACCCTATCGAGAACATACAGGTGAGCACCAGTATCGTGAACCGTACGGGTACTTTGGCCGGTACACAGGTTAATATCAAACCCATATCGTTCCAGTTTGAGGGGCAGCCATTTACCCTGCAAGCCAACCTGCATAATTTCAATAATCTGCAATACAACATTAAATCGCACGGGGTGATAAACATTGGCAAAATTTACCAGGTGTTTGCCATAAAGGGTTATAATGTGAATGGTATGGTGACCGCCAATGTATCATTCAGGGGTAAGCAAAGCGATGCCGTGGCCGGCCGGTACGACCAGTTGTTCAACTCGGGCACTTTAAAGGTGAAGGATATTTCGCTCACCTCCGAGCTGTTCCCTAAACCATTCGTTATCCGCAACGGCGTTTTCAGCTTTAACCAGGATAAAATGAATTTTGATGCCTTTACCGCGCAATATGGCAATTCGACCATTGTTTTAAACGGCGCCTTATCAAATGTTATTGATTACGCCACCAAACCATCAACATCAACCCTGAAAGGCGATTTTAACTTCACCAGCAATATGGTAAACGCCGATGATTTTATGGCTTATTCAGGTACACCGCAGGCAGGCAGCAACGCGTCGGGGGTTATTATCATCCCAAAAAATCTCAACCTTAATTTTACTGCCGATGTAAAACAGGTAAAATACAACGGACTCACCATCAGCAACGCTAAAGGGCAAATGACCATCAACAACGGCAACCTTAGCCTAAAAAATACCGGTTTTAACATCATCGGTACCCCCGTTACTATGGATGCTGATTACACCAGCAGCGGGCCCAAAAGCGCATTCTTTAATTATCATATAAAAGCCACCGATTTCGACATTCATAAGGCCTACACCGATATTAAAATATTCCATGATATAGTTACCACCGCCGCCTATACCAAAGGCCTGGTATCACTTGACTACCAGTTGAGCGGCCGCCTCAACAGTAATATGATGCCGGTTTATCCATCATTAAAAGGCGGCGGAACATTATCGGCAAAAGCCCTAAAAGTACACGGCTTTAAGCTAATGGGGTCAATAGGTAAATCGGCAGGCAAAGACAGCGTTACCAATAAATCAGACCTGGCTGATGTGGCTATAAAAACCACCATCGCCAATAACATCATCACCATACCGCGTACCAAAATGCGTATCGCGGGCTTTAGGGCAAGGTTTGAGGGGCAAGTGAATTTCGACAGGCAAATGAACATTCAATTCAGACTTGGGCTGCCACCTTTCGGTATCATCGGCATCCCTATGACCATCACGGGGACGCAGGATAAACCTGTTATAAAAATGGGGCACGGTAAAAAAGAAGATGAGTTGAAGGAAACGGAGGATGCCGGGAACTAAATAGTAATTATATTTCATAAAAAACGGCCCTGGTAAACTATACCGGGGCCGTTTTATTTTCTTATATTACTACTAACGCTTAGTGTTTCACTGCGCTGCTTTTAGCAGGGATCAATGGAACAATGATAACTGCAAGCAAAATAGCAACTTCTAATACTACTAACATGATTTTGGTGTTTAAATTTTTAACAACTGATTGACTAATTTTTCAGAAGATATCACTCTTGCACATCGTGCATTCAGAAAGATATATGTAAGAACGATTTTATTCTTCTGTACTGGCTACGGCTAAAAACATGCCAGTAAAACCCCTCTGAAAAATCACCACAAAAACCTTTTTTTTAAAATCAGTAAAAGATTAAAAACAAATCGAAATTTCAGCTCATTTTCATTTTTTTTTGCATTTTTTAATTTTTAAACGCTGAAAATCAGTCTTAAAACGAAAAACAGGACTAAAAATATTTTTTTTTCAGAATACAAACTATAAAAAAGCGCTTTACACCTGTTTACTTTTTCAACTTATTATTTTGCAGGGCATTACATTCATTTTCGGGTGTTGCCAAATAAAATTTGGTCACGGCAGAAAAAATTAATGGGTCAAAACTTGCAAATAACGCAGGGTATGGTATTATTTAATATGGAAATATATTTTTGACAATTTGTCATGAAGTCCATAAATGATCACTTAAAAGCCAAAATGTCAGTAAAATAATCGGTCATTTTCTGCAAATGACTGCCAAATACCCAGTTTAGCTATAAAAGCCAATCCAGCGTAGCTTTTTACCTCTGTGCCAAACTTTTAAATTATGCTACACAGGCAATAAGCTGTTATCTATATTAAAATGTTGCCAAATATTTAATAAGCGCCCCGCTTACAGGCAACCATTCATAATATATAGCCGTTCCTTTAATATAACGGCAACGCAATCCCACTGTACATTGAGCCCACTTATAGCTAAAGTTTTACAACTGCTTAACAGGCATGAACGGCATAAAATATATTGCCTCATATTTTTTGATGCCATTATTAGCCTGTTAGATATTGCCTTCCTGGCTGCACTGTTATTCCTGCTTAGTTTTTACACCAACGGAAAGATCAATCCTAAAATAGCCGATGTATTGCAGCCTGCAATTATAAGCCCGGTTATAGCCATCGGCATATTTTTTATTTTATTTAGTTTGAAAAATTGGCTGGGCTACCGGCTGTTGACATTCCAGCATCATTTTTTTTATGATGTAGCTTCGCGGTTATCGAAAAAAAACCTGCTTTATTATTTGCGAAGCAGCTATGAACAGTTTATCCATGTAGATTCATCGGTGCGCATCCGCCAGATCAGCCAGCAGCCGGTTGAGTTTAGCCATAATATACTCAATAACCTGCAGCAAATAGCCACACAAAGCCTGCTGATATTGTTTGCCGTATGCGCCATATTGTTTTATCATCCTGCCCTGTTTTTATTGCTGCTGGTGTTTCTGCTGCCTCCGGTGGTGGTAATTGGCATTATCATCCGTAAACGCTCGAAACAAATCCGCGCACAGGTGCAAACTGCCAGCCAAAAGACCATACAGCATTTGCAGGAATCGCTGGCGGGTTATATCGAAAGTAACGTTTACGATAAGAGCGATTTTTTTACCGGGCGGTATCATCAATACCAGAATGAGTTGAACAGCAACATAGCTACACAGCAAACACTCACGGCACTGCCCACCCGCCTGGTGGAGGTATTTGCCATTTTAGGCATATTTATATTAGCTGTAGTGAGCCAGTACAGCAGCGGCAAATCAGCGCCCGACCTTTTTACCATCGGTGTTTTTATGGCGGCGGCTTATAAAATAATCCCCGGCATGGTGAAGATACTAAACAGCCTTGGGCAGATACGCACATACGAGCCTACCCTAAACAGTTTGGCAGGTTTTGAAGACACAACGACCGCAGAAACTATAAGCGAAAACATCAGCAGTATAAAATTTGAGGGTGTAAGTTTTGCGTATGATACGGAACCGGTTTTAACTAACCTTAACTTTGAACTTGAACCAGGGGATATGGCCGCGCTGTGGGGAAGATCGGGCAGCGGAAAAAGTACCATCATACACCTAATGCTGGGGTTTTTATCGCCCAAAAAAGGGAGCGTAAAAATTAACAAAAATACAAATCCGGGTTTATACCGTTTACGTATATCGTACGTTAAACAGCAGCCTTATTTTATCCATGATACGCTGGCTAAAAATATCACCTTAGATGGTGGGAATTATAACGTGCATAAAATGAACGAAGTAATTACTTTTTGCGGCCTCAATAACTTATTACAAACCTATCCCGATGGTTTAAACACGCTTATTACCGAAAATGGCAAAAATATAAGCGGCGGCCAAAGGCAGCGCATCATGTTGGCACGGGCATTGTATCATGATTTTGATGTACTGGTACTTGATGAGCCTTTTAGCGAAATGGATAAGGCCCTGGAAAATGATATACTTACACAATTACAATTATTAGCTACTAAGGGTAAAATTATAGTGCTGGTAACGCATAACCCGAATAGTTTGAACCGATGCAATAGAGTTATTGACCTGGATGGAAAGAATTAAAACACTTTTAATCATTACACCTGGCTTCCCTGCTGATGAGAACGACAGTACCTGCATGCCGCCGCAGCAGCTTTTTGTAAAGGCGCTGCATGAACAATATCCCCGGCTAAGTATTATTATCTTATCGTTGCAATACCCGTTCAAAGCGAAAAATTATCACTGGCATGGTATACCTGTTATTGCCTTTGGTGGTCGTAACCGCGGGCGCATGTTCCGCATATTTAACTGGATGGATGTTTGGGCCATATTAAAGCAACTTAACCGCGAGCATGATGTGGTGGGCCTGCTTAGCTTTTGGCTGGGCGAATGCGCGCTCATAGGTAACCGCTTTAGTAAAGGTAATAATGTACCCCATTTTTGCTGGCTCTTAGGGCAGGATGCCCGGCCAGGCAATAAATACGTAAAGCTTACCAAAGCCACCGGCGATTGGCTCATAGCATTATCAGACGGATTAGCGGCAGAATTTAAAAGAAATTATGGTGTATTGCCCCAGCATATTATCCCCCCGGGTATCAATACATCCAGCTTTGGGCCACCTGCCCGCAAACGGGATATTGATATTATCGGGGCGGGCTCGCTTATTGAGCTTAAGCAGTACCATTTATTTGTTGATGTAGTGAAAAAACTTACCGTAAGTTTCCCCGGCATTAAAACAGTAATATGCGGTAAGGGCCCCGAGATGGCCAAATTAAAGATACGCATCAGCCAGTTAAAGCTTGAAAAGAACATTGAGCTGATGGGTGAATTGCCGCACAAAGAGGTGCTGGCGCTGATGCAGCGGTCGCGGGTGTTTTTGCACACATCGTCGTATGAAGGGTTTGGCATGGTGCTAAGCGAGGCGCTTTACGCAGGCGCGCATGTTATTAGTTTGGTAAGCCCAATGCACGAAATGCCCTGGCAGTTTCACAAAGCGAAAAACGAAAATGGTATTGTAGCCATAGCGGCAGCCTTGCTAAAGGATAAAACACTTATACACGAGGCAGTATTGCAATACCCCATCAACACTATAGCCCAAAAAGTGTTCAACCTGTTTATCCCTGAGCCTGTACCTCAAACGGGAATAAAGCCTGCGGTAAGTAATGTTGAATAGTCTTAATTAATCCGCCGAGATCGCCCTGTACATATTTATAGCTATCTGCTAATTTAACCCGCGTGTACTGCGCTGTTAATTTATCTTTTATTTTCAGGTAGATAGATTCATCAACTATGCGTATTTCCCCTTTGTGCATTACCAGTAAAATATCGGCAGGTGTTAAAGAAAAAAAAGAACCAATGGAAGATTCACCAGCCTTCATTTTCGCCACTACCATATCTGCATGTTTATTGGGCGATAGTTCACCGGAGTTTAATTTCCATGTTTGCGCGGCATTACGGGTGAGAGTATTATATAGTTCATGATTATTTAACAACCCTTCTTTGTGCGCCAAATGAATATGTTCCCAAATATCCCAGTCGCCTGTAAGGGTTGAATCTGTGCCGAATAATAATTGCGTGTATAGCTTCAGTTTATCAACCGGTGCAGTTTTATTCAACAAAAAATAATTTGAGGCGGGGCACCAAACCAAAGCATTAAACTTTAGCGCTTGTTTGGGCTGCATGGCAACACCGTGAACGGCCACCATAATGCGATGCAGTTTATTGCCCTTTATCAATGCATCTATCTCATTTACTGCCGCATCATCCGTACCCTCGCCGGCATGTATTACCACGGGCAGTTTTCTTTTTAATGGATTATTGAGCCGTAGTTTCCACTTGTTATCAAAGCCTACGGAATGCAGGTCGTGCTTATCATCAAAAATAGTAATGAGTTTATTGGCAATGTCGCTGCCGCTACCGTGGTTTACAACGGTAGTTACACCGCAAAGCAGGTTTTTGTACATGCCCCATTGTGAGCGCAGCGCTTGGGGTACTTTCA